>ENA-OQHF01000001-OQHF01000001.1-human-gut-metagenome-genome-assembly--contig:-NODE-1-length-290802-cov-9.704164_pt1 | contig 290802 bp, 209 predicted proteins | sample MGYA00242559_ERZ504709 | MGnify/ENA primary metagenome ERZ504709 (study PRJEB26092, sample SAMD00036203) | human gut metagenome | host: Homo sapiens | study: EMG produced TPA metagenomics assembly of... | reverse complement strand
AGATGTCCTTCTTGAAGTTGAGGACCAGGTCTTCGGCGTTCATGCTGCCCCCATCCGTCGCGGTCTACGGGGCTAACGATATGGCACCGTGGGGACACATGTATGTCAATCCTGGTCTAACAGAGCCTTTTTTAATCCCCGTCCCAGAAAAATCATTATGCACAGGAAGTCATAATTATCATTTTGTAAACAATTCTATGTAATTAATGCCATGGGCGATGCTTGCGGTTAGAATACCGCGAGGCCTAACTACACACCTTTAAGCCGGTCCTGTGAGACCGGGAAGGAGAACTATGGCGAACAACCATATTGCGGGCGCTGCCGCCCGCACCGTCGCGCCCAGCGAGCTGTGCCAGCGTATGCTGGCTAAAACCAGCAAGGGCACCTGCGGTCCCTGCATCCTGTATCTTGAGGATGGGACCATTTTTTATGGCCGTGCATGCGGTGCCGAGGGTACCGCAACCGGCGAGGTCTGCTTTAACACGTCGCTCGAGGGCTACTTTGAGGTCATGACCGACCCGAGCTATGCCGGCCAAATCGTAACCATGACCTATCCGCAGATCGGCAACTACGGCATTGACGAGACCGATGTCCAGTCGGCCTTCCCCGGCGATACCGCTCGCCCCGCGAGCGCTCCCGCCATGCGCGGCATGGTCGTCCACGACATGTGCGCCACGCCTTCTAACTGGCGCTCGACCGTCAGCGTGCCGGAGTACCTGCGTGCACACGGCATCGTCGCTATCGAGGGCGTCGACACCCGCGCTCTCGTGCGCCACCTGCGCGACAACGGTTCCAAGATGGGCATAATCTCGACGGAGATCTTCGACGTCGACGAGCTTGCCGAGCGCCTGTCCGCCGCGCCTACGCTGGTCGGCGAGAACCTGGTCAAGACCGTGAGCTGCCCTGAGCCCCATGCCTTTGCTGCGAACGACCTGCCCACTACGCATGACTTTGCGCTTGCCCCTGCCGCTCCTGCCCGCCACAAAGTGGTCGCCTACGACTGCGGTGTCAAGCGCGGCATCCTGGAGGGCCTGGTCCGTGCTGGCTGCAACCTCACCGTCGTGCCGTGGGATACACCCGCGCGTCAGGTGCTCGACATGAATCCCGATGGCGTCTTTTTGTCCAATGGCCCCGGCGACCCCGATGCCGTGGTGGAGACCTACGAGCAGGTGCAGCAGCTGATCGGCAAGGTGCCGGTCTTTGGCATCTGCCTCGGTCACCAGATGATCAGCCTGGCGTGCGGCGCCCAGATGGAAAAACTCAAATTCGGTCATCGTGGTGGCAACCAGCCGGTTATGAATTTGGTCAGCCGCCGTGTGGAGATCACCGCGCAAAACCACGGCTTTGGCCTGTTGTTCCCCAGCTTGGGCAAGCTTGTCCCCAAGCTTTCGGGCGGCGAGACCGAGCACGCGGCCGATGGCGATCTGCGCGTCTGGGTACGCCGCGGTATCGCGCCGGTCGTGATGAACGAGCGCTTCGGCCGCATTCGCCTGACGCATGTGAATCTCAATGACGGCACCGCCGAGGGTATTCAGCTGCTCGATGCGCCGTGCTTCTCGGTCCAGTACCATCCCGAGGCCTCGCCCGGCCCCACCGATGCCCACTATCTCTTTACCGCCTTTACGCGACTCATGGACGGCGAGGAGAACTATCTGGACATCGATACCGCCAAGGACCGCCTTGCCGGCTGGAATTTCGCCGATAGTGGTTCCGCCGTTCTACCGAACGGCGGACCTGTCGACGCTGCGGCTGCATCTGGCACATCATCTTGCCGTTCTGCTTCGGACGCGCGGGCATAAGCCCAGCGCGCCCTCGCATCACGGCAACCTGATGCACCAGCTGCACCCTCGCTGACTTTTCCAAAACATTGAGTCAGCCTCTCTAGGAGGTTTTAAACATGCCTAAACGTACCGACATCAAGCGTATCCTCGTCATTGGCTCGGGCCCCATTGTCATTGGCCAGGCCTGCGAGTTCGATTACTCCGGCGCCCAGGCCTGCAAGGTGCTCAAGGAGGATGGCTTTGAGGTCATCCTGGTCAACTCCAACCCGGCGACCATCATGACCGACCCGGGCTTGGCCGACCGTACCTATGTCGAGCCCATCACCGCCGAATTTATCGAGCGCGTGATCAAGAAGGAGCGCCCGGATGCGCTGCTGCCCACGCTGGGCGGCCAGACCGGTCTGAATGCCGCCGTCGAGCTGGCAAAGGACGGCACACTCGACAAGTACGGCGTCGAGATGATCGGCTGTGACCTTGCCGCCATCGAGCGCGGTGAGGATCGCAAGCTCTTTAACGAGGCCATGGCCGAGATCGGCCTGGAGGTCGCGCGCTCGGGCTATGCCTACAGCGTGGCCGACGCCGAGGCTATCGCCGAGCGCGTGGGATATCCCTGCGTACTGCGCCCGAGCTTTACCCTCGGTGGCGCCGGTGGCGGCATCGCGCATACCCACGAGGAGCTCGTCTCCATCGTGAGCCAGGGCCTTGAGCTCTCGCCTGCCCATGAGGTGCTGGTCGAGGAGTCCATCGAGGGTTGGAAAGAGTATGAGATGGAGGTCATGCGCGACCACGCCGGCAACGGCATCATCGTGTGCTCCATCGAGAACCTCGACCCCATGGGCGTGCACACCGGCGACTCCATCACCGTGGCGCCAGCGCAGACCCTCTCCGACCTTGAGTACCAGCGCATGCGTGTCGCGTCGCTCGCCATTCTGGAGAAGATTGGCGTCGAGACCGGCGGCTCCAACGTGCAGTTTGCCGTGAACCCCCAGACCGGCCGCCTGATCGTCATCGAGATGAACCCGCGCGTGAGCCGTTCGTCCGCACTGGCCTCCAAGGCCACGGGCTTCCCCATCGCCAAGGCCGCCGCTCGCCTGGCCGTGGGCTACACGCTCGACGAGATCGTCAACGACATCACCAAGGCAACGCCCGCCTGCTTTGAGCCCACAATCGACTACTGCGTCGTCAAGGTGCCGCGCTTTGCCTTCGAGAAGTTTAAGGGCACTGATCCTACGCTCACCACGCGCATGAAGGCCGTGGGCGAGATTATGGCGATCGGCCGCACCTTTGAGGAGGCCTTCGGCAAGGCCATGCGCTCACTGGAGGACGGGCATCAGGGCATTTGTGCCGGTGGCAAGGAGGGTGCCGACAAGCTGAGCGACGATGAGCTCGCTCAGGCCGTGGCAACCCCGACCGAGCACCGCATCTTCTTTGTGGTCGAGGCCCTGCGCCGTGGCTGGGACATCGCCCGCATCCACGCCATCTGCGGTATCGATCCGTGGTACCTCAACCGCATCAACGACATGGTGCAGGTCCAGGAGAGCATCCGCGGCCTGCGTGTGGAGGATATCGACGCCAACGCGATGCGCCTGCTCAAGCAGTATGGTACGAGCGACGCCGAGATCGCCGCGTTGACCGGCTCGGACGAGCGCTTTGTGCGCGCCTATCGCAAGGGTCTGGGCGTGGTTCCCAGCATGAAGACGGTCGATACCTGCGCTGCGGAGTTCTCGAGCGCCACGGAGTACCACTACAAGACGTACGAGAACATCTACCGCACGAGCCCGGATGCCAAGAAGTGCGTGGCTCCCGACGAGACCACGCCGGCGGACAAGCCCAAGGCGATGATCCTGGGCGCCGGCCCCAACCGCATTGGCCAAGGTATCGAGTTCGATTACTGCTGCGTGCACGCGAGCTACGCACTGGCGGCTCGCGGCTTCGAGACCATCATGGTCAACTGCAACCCCGAGACCGTTTCGACTGACTACGACACCTCGGACCGCTTGTACTTTGAGCCGCTCACCTACGAGGACGTCATGGACGTTATCGATGTCGAGCGCCCCGACGGTGTCGTGGTGACGCTCGGCGGCCAGACCCCGCTTAAGCTGGCGCGCATGCTCGAGGAGAGCGGCGTGAACATTATGGGCACCAAGCCCGATGCCATCGACTTTGCCGAGGACCGCGAGTGCTTCGCCGCTCTGCTCGACAAGCTGGGCATCATGTACCCGCCGGCGGGCCAGGCCACCTCGTTTGAGGAGGCCGAGGCCGTGGCCGCGCACATCGGCTATCCGCTGCTGGTGCGCCCGAGCTATGTGCTGGGCGGCCGCGGCATGATGATCGCCTACGATGCCGAGCATCTGCGCGATTACATGGCCGAGGCCGCGCGCATTAGCCCCGACTACCCGGTGTATCTGGACCGCTTCCTGGAGGGTGCGATTGAGTCCGATGTCGACGCCCTGTGCGATGGCGAAGAGGTATACATCGGCGGCATCCTGGAACATATTGAGGAGGCCGGTATTCACTCCGGCGACTCTGCGACCTGCATCCCACCGTTTAGCTTTAGCGAGAGCCTGCAGGCGAAGCTCCGCGAGACTACGCGCCGCATCGCGATGGCGCTGGGAGTCCGCGGTCTGGTCAATGTGCAGTATGCCATCAAGGGCGAGACCGTCTACGTGATCGAGGCCAACCCGCGCGCCAGCCGTACCGTGCCGTTCATCTCCAAGGCCACCGGCGTGCCGCTGGCCAAGTGCGCGGCGCGCATCATGGCAGGCGATTCCATCGCGAGCTTGGGCCTGCCGAGCGACGAACGTCAACTGGACTGGTTCTGCATGAAGGAAGCCGTCATGCCCTGGGGTCGTTTCCCGGGCGCCGACGTCATCCTGGGGCCTGAGATGAAGTCGACGGGCGAGGTCATGGGTATCGCTAAGAGCTATCCCGAGGCATACGCCAAGACGCAGCTGGCGATCGACTACAAGCTGCCCGACCCGAGTTGCGGCAAGGTGTTCATTAGCGTGTGCGACCGTGACAAGCGCCATATCCTTTCGGTCGCCCGTATCCTGCGCTATCTGGGCTTTGACATCTGCTCTACCGAGGGTACGGCGCGCGTGCTGCGTGGAGGCAACGTGACGTGCGAGATCGTGGAGAAGATAAGCGGCCCGCACGACGGCGAGCGCCCCAACATCGGCGACCTCATCGCCGATGGCAAGATCGCGGTGATCATCAACACGCCGTACGGTCCGGGCTCGCGCGGCGACGGCTATCTGCTGCGCACCGAGGCAGTGCGACGCGGTGTGACCTGCGTGACCGCGATGTCTGCCGCCAACACGTACGTGAGTGCCATCGAGGCGGTGCGTGAGGACCAGCAGGGTCACGGCAGCGCCAACGACATGGGCATGGACGTCATCGCCCTGCAGGACCTGCCGCAGCACACGGTGTAATGTGACCTGGTCGGCCGGGGCGGCAGCCGGACACTTTCTCTCGGAAACTGGGCTTCGCGAAGTTTTCCGAGAGAAAGGACCGCCTCCCGCCCCGGCCTACGGTGACTCGGTTGCACCGTGTACTGCCGAAGGGGCTTTGTGCGATGACTAGGGCTGAATAGAAAATGAGTGTGGGCGCCGTCGTTCGTTTGAACGACGGCGCCCACGTTTTGGATTTATTGGGCTGTGGCGGTGAAGGTTGTTTTGTCGGCGGCGATGTGCACGTGCAGCTTTGCCTGACCGTTGCAGCTGATGAGCACGCCCACCTCGAACGGGGTTCCCGTCTTGTCGTAGGTCGAACGCACGATGCGCATCGCCGCCTTACCGGTGCTCTGTCCCAAAAGACGCGCCTCATGCTTGTCGAGGTTGACCGTCTCGTAGACGGCATCGACGCTTGCGGGCAGGATGCCGGTCTTTTCCGCGATGTAGGCGTAGAGCGAGCCATCCACGTCTTTGCGCGTGAGCTCGGGGCAAAGTGACACGGGGATATAGACGTAGTTGAGCTCCATGGGTTTGTCGTTGGCGAGACGCAGGCGGCGAATCTCCCAGACGGGTGTCCCTTCGGGCACTTTGAGCCCAGAGGCGATGCCGCGGACGGCCGGTATGCTTGAAAAGGCGAGAATCTGCGAGCTCGGAACCCGTCCCGCTTCGCGCATCCGCGCGCTGAAATTCAGGGCCAGGTCGATGCCGGGTGCTGAAGTTTGGGGCTTGATGAACGTGCCCTGGCCGCGCTTGCGCACCACGCGCCCCTCGATGACGAGATCTTGGAAGCAACGGCGCACGGTCGCGCGCGATAACTCCAGCCGTTCACAGATTTCGAGCTCGCGTGGCAGCGGCGTCTTGGTGTCGAACGCCTGGCTGGCGATAAGCAGGGCGATTCGATGTTTAAGTTGGACATAGAGCGGCGTATCACCGCTGCGGTCGAAGGGTTCGGAGGCGAGAAACGAGATCATATCCATGGGGTACCTCCATGTCGTGGGCGTACGTGACATGGTCTGACACTGCGGGGCAAACCGGAGATGCCAGGCCCGATTCTTGCTGGTATGTATGGTGCATAAGGAACATAAAACATTTATCAGGCAATCTACCTGCTATTTTAAAAATAATTAGAAGAAAAAATAATTTAGGCACAAAAATAGTTGCTACCGTTAACCGATGAATAGTTGCCGTTCGCAACTATTTTCTTGTACCGAACATGCCCCGGCGCAACAATAATCTCAGCAAAAAGCAAAGCCGTGCGACACACGGCAGGTCGAGAGGAGACCGCATGCGGTATCTGGTAATGGTCAGTCACGGAACGCTCGCTCCCGGACTGCACAGTGTCCTCAAGATGCTCGGCAATGACGCCCCGAACATCTTGTCGACGAGTCTCGTGGACGGCATGGGCGCTGACGAATATGTCGAGAACGTCAAGGCGATGGTCGCTCCCGTTACCGCCGATGACGAGGTTGTCCTGCTCGGTGACATCCTGGGCGGATCGCCGCTCACCAATGCTATGAACACGCTGGCCGAGAAGGGCTTGCTCGCCCACACCATTGCCTTCGGCGGTATGAATCTGCCCATGGCTATGACCGCCATGATGGGGCTTGCCACCATGGACCTGGATTCCCTCAAGCAGATGATGCTGCAGGAGGGCAAGAACGGTATGTCCGAGCTTGTGGTCCCGACCGATGACGCCGACGACGAGGACGACGACATCTAGGCAGCGCATCCGCCCAAATTTTCGTGATGGAGCGGGGGTTAAGAGGAAAGACCCCCGGTGATAAAGAAAGGGAGAACGCATGATTTCGTTCATCCGTATTGACGACCGTATGATCCATGGACAGACCGTTACCCGTTGGGCCCTCGAGTATCCCTGCGACGGTCTTATCGCCGTCAACGACGCTGCAGCGTCCAACCCCGTGCTCAAGGAGGCCTACAAGAGTGCCTCGGGCAAGAAGACGTTCGTGTGGACCAAGGAGCACTTCAAGGAGGTCTCCGAGAAGGTTCTCAAGTCCAACACCAAGTACTTCCTGATCACCAAGAACCCGCTCGACATGAAGGAACTTCTCGTCGATTTTGGCTTTAAGCCCGGCATGGACCGCATCATCGTCGGCCCCTGCAACGACCGTCCCGGCGCCACCAAGCTCGGCAACAACCAGTCGATCACGCAGGAAGAGGCCCAGGCGCTCGAGGATCTCACCAACGCCGGCTACACGGTCGAGTTCGCCCTTATCAAGGAGAAATCCATCGGTGAGTGGCCCAAGTTCCGCGGTCAGTTTGGCTTCTAGTTAGGCGCCAGCTGCATTTTGGTACCTACAGCCCTGGGGAAAGGGGCTGAGGAATAAAGAAAGGGGAAAGCATGGCAATCAATGCATTCCAAGCCGCGCTGTTCGGCCTGTTCGCCTGCCTGGCATCACTGCCTGGCATGGGCGGCACAACGATCGGCAACTACACTCTGGGTCGTCCTCTGGTCGCCGGCCTCATCGTCGGCATCATCATGGGCGATATGCAGACGGGCATCCTCGTCGGCGCTGCCATCCAGGTTGTCTACATCGCTCTCGTGACCCCCGGCGGAACCGTCTCCGCCGACGTCCGCGCCGTGTCCTATATCGGCATCCCGCTGGCGATCCTCGCCATCAAGAACTCGGGCATCGATCCCGCCTCCGCTGAGGCTGCCGGCATGGCCGCATCCCTCGGTGCCGCCGTCGGCACGCTCGGCACTGTGCTCTTCTATGGCACCGCCACCATCAACCTGGTGTGGCAGGGCATGGGGTGGAAGTGGCTCGAGAAGGGCGATCTCCACAAGCTCTACCTGGTCAACAACGTTCTGCCTTGGATCGGTCACATCGTCTGCTCGTTCCTCCCGACGTTCATCATCACCATGGGCGGCACCGCCATGGTCGACCTCATGAAGACCTGCATGCCCATGGACGGCATCGCGATGAAGACGCTGTTCACCGTCGGCTCGCTGCTGCCTACCGTCGGTATCGCCATCCTGCTCAAGCAGGTCATCTCCAAGCCGACGGACTTCCTCACGTTCTTCTTCGGCTTCACCCTGTCCGCTGTCATGGGGTGCAACCTGATTGCCGCTGCCGGCATCGGCTGCTTCTTCGCCCTGATCAACTATGAGATCGCTTCGCTCAAGATCGACCTCGCAAACGCTCCCAAGGCAGCTATCGCCTCGGGCTCCGATGATGAGGAAGAGGAGGACATCTAATGGCAGAGAAGAAGAAACTCTCTAAGAAAACGCTTGCCAAGTCGTTCCGCAACTGGTCCTACGGCAACCTGACTTGCTTCTCGCAGGAGCACATGCAGACCTTCGGTTACCTGTGCGCCATGCTTCCGATCGTCGAGGAGCTCTACGACACGCCCGAGGAGCAGAAGCAGGCCCTCCAGACCTACTCCGCGTTCTTCAACACCGAGCCGCAGATCGGCACCATGATTGTCGGCGTCACCGCCGGCCTCGAGGAGGCTCGCGCAAACGGCGAGGCCATCGATGACGACGCCATCAACGGCATCCGCGCCGGCCTCATGGGCCCGCTCGCCGGCCTTGGCGACTCGCTGATCGTCGGTACCCTGATCCCGATCCTGCTCGGTATCGCCCTAGGTCTCTCGACCGGCGGCTCTCCGCTCGGTGCCATCTTCTATATTGTCGTGTGGAACCTGCTCATGTTCCTTGGCATGCGCTTTGCCTACAACCAGGGCTATGAGCTCGGCGGCAAGGCGGTCGAGGCCCTCGTTGGCCCCAAGGCAAAGGCTCTTCGCGATTCCATCGTGATGGTCGGTACCATGGTCATCGGTGCCGTGGGCGCAACTTGGGTCTCCATCACCTGCAGCCCCAACCTGGTGCTGCCCGGTGGCGGTAAGTTCCAGGACACGCTCGATGGCATCTATCCGCACCTGCTGCCGATGATCTTCATCATCTTCTGCTGGTACATGATGACCAAGAAGAAGGTCAACCCCATAGTCATGATGCTGATCCTCGTTGTGATCGCATTCGTGGGCGTTGTTATTGGTTTCTTCGACCCGGCGCTGAGCTACTAGTCATCATCCTTTGACCCCCTGTAAGGCCGTGCGGCCTCAACCGCACGGCCTTCTGATTTTACGCCGCCCTTCAAGGGCAATATGGCCAGCGACCTCCATCGCCTATACGACACCCGCTATATTGCTCTTGAAAGATGACGTATTCGAAAAACGATGTACTTGCACATGATGCACGCTTTGCACGAGGAGGACCCATATGCACGAGAAACACGGACACGACCTTTCGCGCGACGACTTGATCCGCGAGGCAAAGATGCAGACCGATGCTATTCAGCGGCTCAACGTTTGGCTGCGCCTGGGCTATTCGCTCGTGGCGATTGGCTTTTTGATGGGGATGTGGGGTATGCAGGGAGGCCCCGGCTGGGGTGTCCCCGTGGGCATCGTGTGCCTAGTGGTGGGCACTCCGCTTTCGATCGTGCTTAAGGTTGGCACGACCAACGCCAAAAAGAATGTCGAGCGCATGCTCGAGGCCGCGGGTATCGACGTTGAGGAGCTTATGCGACGCAAGAAGGACGAGCAATAGACTTCCGCGTTGGGGTATCATAAATAATTGTTGCGAATGTTAACTAATGTACGGCAAATGACGGTTTTATGGCCCTTCTAGAGTTGCAAAGGACAATATCCCCAGTGGATTACGATGACGTCGCTCGAAAACTGATCGTGTACTCACGTTCCCTTGCCAAGGGATCCTTGAGTGCTGCCGGCGGCGCCAGTGTGGGCGAGGCACCGGTTTTACAGTATCTATCGGGTATTGACGGTGACGTCATTCCCTCCGAGATTGCCAAGAAGCTGAAATTCTCCCGTGCGCGCATGTCGCATATCTTGGATTCACTCGAGAGCAAGGGTTACGTTCAGCGCAGGACCGATCCAAACGATCGTCGGCGTGTGCTGGTGAGCATCACCGAGGAAGGCCGTGATTTCGCGGCGAAAAAAAATGCCGAGAGTGTGGCATCGCTCTCGAAACAACTCTCAGCGCTCGGCGAGCACGATGCCCAGGAGCTCGTGCGCATTCTGAATAAAGCCTATAGCCTTACCTATGATGCCGACGACTACCTGGACAATCTATAAGGATAAAGGCAGACATTTAGGTGCATCTTGAAATGCACCCGGGACAGTTGCGCCCATTGACTACCGTCAGCATCTCATTCCAAACCAAATCAGCCAACGTACGTCATGGCAATCCCCGGTAGGTCGCAGGGTGGCGGCTGAGCCTTTCCCTCGGGAAACTTCGCGAAGCCCAGTTCCCGAGGGAAAGGTATGGTCTGTGTAATACCAGATAAACAGTACATTTTTGCTAGATTGGTATTTGACTGAAGAACCAATTGGTATGGCTTATTAAGCCCACCTTGCCGTTGACGCTCATTTTACTGCCGCTGGTGGACTTCCGAACTTGGTTGCGCAAGTGCTCCCATATATTGATATGACCTAGTAGGTGGCTATCTGGTTACTACCAGTTGGCCCCTTGGTAACGGGTGGCCCCATTGTGCGGAATGTACCGAACATCCCCGTTTGATACGTTTTCCCATGCTGCCGGGGAGCGTCCTCGGCACCTCAGCATCTCGGAAGAAAGGAGACCAGGTGCGCAGGAATTCCATTTTTACGAAACGGTGGGTGAAGGGAAGCGCGGTCCTCGTTGCCACTGCAGCGACGCTCGTGTTTGCCAATCCCCAGCAGGCGATTGCCACGCCACTCAAGGGCGTCGACTCAGCGACCGTGTCCCAGTCTGCCTCGAATGTCGTCGACATCGATTTCGCTGACGGCATCAAGGGCCGTATTACGTTCCTCGAGGACGGTATTTTCCGTTATAACGTCGACCCCAAGGGTGAGTTTTCCGATTACGCCACACCGCGCAGTAAGTCCCACACGGCTAAAATCCAGGCTCAGCCCGATACCTCGGACACCTACAGCAAGCCGAGTGCGACGGTTGCCGACAAGGGCGACACTATCGAGATCACCGGCGGAAAGGCGACCGTGATCCTGGACAAGGCGACTGGCAAGATGAGTATCAAGTCAGGCGACCGTGTCGTGGTTTCCGAGTCCGCGTCCCTCGACCTTGATAAGAAGGGTACCGTCCAGACGCTCGCCAAGGAGAAGTCCGAGAACTTCTTTGGCGGCGGCACCCAGAACGGACGCTTCCTGCACACCAACCAGACGATCGCCATCTCCAACACGAACAACTGGACCGATGGCGGCGTTGCCTCGCCCAACCCGTTTTATTGGACGAGTGACGGCTACGGCGTGCTCCGAAACACGTTTGCAGAGGGTTCCTACGACTTCGGTTCCACGGACTCATCGACGGTCACGACTTTGCACAGCGAGAATGAGTTTGATGCCTACTACTTCGTGGCGACCAACGAGGGCGCTTCGAACGTGGCAACCGAGATGCTGCAGGACTACTACAAGGTGACCGGTAACCCGGTACTGCTGCCCGAGTACGGGTTCTACCTTGGTCATCTTAATGCCTATAACCGTGATGGCTGGTCAACGACCTCGGGTCAAAAGAAGTGGGAGACCAAGGGCAGCAAGTCCTCGAGCGAGAAGGGCGACGTTAAGTACGAGTCTGGCATGTCGACGGGCTACAAGCTCGACGGCACACTTGCGGCCGAGACGCTCAACGGTGAGGGCCCTACGGTTGATACCGAGAACATGAAAGCGACCGATTTCGACCGCCAGTTCTCTGCTCGGCAGGTTATCGATGACTACGAGGACAACGACATGCCGCTCGGCTGGTTCCTGCCGAACGACGGCTACGGCGCCGGCTATGGCCAGAACGGTTACTACAAGACCGGCGGCGTCAACTCCGACGGAGCGAGCTCGGCCGACCGCCTTAACGCTGTGCGTGCCAATGTCGACAACCTTAAGAAGTTCACCGAGTATGCCAACTCCAAGGGTGTGAGCACGGGCTTGTGGACCCAGTCCAACCTTGAGCCCGACAGCAACCCTGAGACCCCGTGGCATCTGCTTCGCGACTTCGACGCCGAGGTCAAGACGGGAGGCATCACTACCCTTAAGACCGACGTTGCCTGGGTTGGATCTGGCTACTCCTTTGGTCTCAATGGCATCAAGACAGCTTATGACACGGTGACGACCGGCGCTAACAAGCGCCCCAACATCATCACGCTCGATGGTTGGGCCGGCACGCAGCGCTTTGGTGGCATTTGGACCGGAGACCAGTATGGCGGTAACTGGGAGTACATTCGCTTCCATATCCCCACGTATATCGGTCAGAGTCTTTCGGGCAACCCCAACATCGGCTCCGACATGGATGGCATCTTTGGCGGCGACCCCATCATCTCTGCGCGTGACTACCAGTGGAAGACGTTCACGCCCTCTATGCTTGACATGGACGGTTGGGGCACCTACCGTAAATCGCCCATGACGCACGGCGATCCCTACACAGGCATCTCGCGCTTCTACCTCAAGCTCAAGGCGCAGCTCATGCCCTATATCTACACGAGCGCGGCCTCGGCGGCCAACATCGACACGGGTAACGGCGATGCCGGCCTGCCCATGATCCGCGCCATGCTGCTTTCCGATAACTCCGAGTACGCCGCAAGCACCTCGACGCAGTACCAGTATATGTTCGGTGAGAACTTCCTAGTGGCACCGGTGTATCAGGATACCCAGGCAGACGAGAACGGCAACGACATTCGCAATGGGATTTACCTCCCCAACTACGGCACCGACGAGAATCCCACCATCTGGATCGATTACTTCTCGGGTAAGCAGTATCGCGGCGGCCAGGTTCTCAACAACTACGAGGCTCCGCTTTGGAAGCTGCCGCTGTTTGTGAAGGCCAACGCTATCGTGCCGATGTACGCCGAGAACAACAACCCCGAGGCCGTGAGCGACACCAACACCAAGGGTACCGACCGCAGCCAGCGTATCGTCGAGTTCTTCGCCACCGAGGGCGACGGCACCTTTACGCAGTACGAGGACGACGGCTCCTCCATCGAGAACAACACGACTGAGGACGATTCCTACGGTACGATCGACAATATCTCCTACGGTGAGCATGTGAGCACCGTCTACAGATCCAAGGCCGCAGGCGGCACCGCGACCTTTACCGCCGAAGCCTCGCAGGGTGGCTACAACGGCTACGACTCCAATCGCACCACGACCTTCGTGGCCAACGTGTCCGCCAAGCCCATGAGCGTCGTCGCCAAGAACGGCGGATCCGCGCTCAACGTGGTTGAGGTCGACTCGCAGGAGACCTTTGACACCGCGACCCCCGAGGCCGGCCAGGCGGTCTACTTCTACAGCGAGACCCCTAACCTCAACCACTACGGCAGCGATGTGGACGGCACCGAGGCCGAGCGGGGCGAGAGCTTTAACAACACCAAGATCACCACGAACCCCAAGGTCTACGTCAAGTTCGCGAAGACCGATGTTGCTGCGGCGGCGCAGACGCTCGAGCTGGGCGGTTTCGTGAACGCCGACGCCACGCTCACAGCCGATCGCCTCAACGAGAGCCTCTCCGCACCCACGAACCTTGCTGCCCCCGAGGACGTCACGACCCCAACGAGCATCAAGCTCACCTGGGGAAAGGTCGATGGTGCTACCTCCTACGACCTTAAGGTCGACGGCACCGTGTTCGCCGTGGGTGATGCGGCCGAGTTCACGCACACCGACCTCGCCTACAATAGCAAGCACACCTACCAGATTCGTTCGCGCAACGCCGAGGGCTACTCCGCCTGGAGCGATGTGCTCGAGGCGAACTCCGCACTCGATCCGTGGCGGAACGTCCCCGACGCCGAGCAAATCACCTGGGAGGGCTCACTTTACGGCAGCCATAAGGCCGAGCTCGCCTTCGACCATGAGTTCCAGTCGGGCGACGGCGGTTTCCACTCCGGTGGCAACGATCTGGGCAAGGCGCTTACCGTTGACTATGGACGCGCTTACAAGCTCGATAAGCTCGAGTACTATCCGCGCGATGACGCCGGCAACGGCACTGTGACCAAGATGCGTGTTGAGACGAGTCTCGATGGCGTCCACTGGACGAGCCAGGAGGTCGATTGGGCACGTTCCGCTGATTGTAAGACGGTAGCGTTTGACGGCACCGTGGCCGCCCGTTACGTGCGCATGACACCGCTCGCCTCGGTCGGTAATTTCTTCTCCGCGTCCGAGATTGCCATCTACAAGACCGACGGCACGGATGGCTTCGCCGTGGGCTCCAACCTCAACAAGGCCACGATCTCCGACGGAGACTACTCCAACATGAAGAACTATCTGGGCCTCGAGAATCGCGAGCCCGATACCCCGACGTTCGGTTCGCAGATCCGCGACCACTTCGCCGACCTCAACGATAACGGCGTTTACGACGTCTACGATTACTCGTTCACCATGGCGGGTCTTGACGGCGGCACTAAACAAAAGGGAAAGGTCGCAGGTTCGCTCGCGGTGATTCCGAGCAAGACCGAGGTCGAGGCCGGTGATGAGATCACCGTTGATGTCTATGCGGCCGACGCCAAGAACGTCAACGCCCTGGGCGCTCTCGTCAACTTCAAGAGCGACCAGTTCGAGTTTGTGTCCGAGAGCATCGCGCAGGACGGCTCGACTGCCGGCATGGAGAACCTGTCTCGCGAGAAGGTCCAGTTCGCGGACAGAACGCAGACTATCAATCTCGCCTTTGCCAACCGCGGCGATGGCAAGCTCTACAACGGTACCGGCGCGGTGGCGAGTTTCAAGCTCAAGGCCAAGACCGCCGGCAAGGTCGAACTGCCCTCGACATCTTGGCTCATCGGTCCGGCATGCGACGCACTTGAGTTTGCGAGCGACGGCACGGTGACGATGCCGGATGTTCCTCAGCCAACGGTCGCCGAGTACGGTCAGGACGCCTTCAACATCACGATGACCAACGATGAGCTCACGACCGACGACGGGACCAACGTCGAGAAACTTATCCAGCAGAAGAGCTATAACGCGCTGTTCGATAATAACGAGGGCGACAACGGCTTTGAGTTCCTATGGAACTGGAACGCCAACTGGGACAGCGAGGGTAAGCTTCCGAGTTACGTGAAGCTTCCCACCACGATGACATTCGCATTTAAGACGCCGTCGAAACTCGATAGCGTCGAGGTCGTTAACCGCAACGGTGGCAACGGAACCGTGCAGAAGATCAAGGCCGTCGTGACGTTCGAGGATGGCTCGACCCAAGAGTTCGCGGGCGGGGAGTACGATTCCTTCCGGGCTCGCTACGCCTTTGGCTTCTCTGCCGAGAACAAGGGCAAGAAGGCGACCAAGGTCGAGGTCACGCCGCTTGAGGCATCGGGTGACCAGATGCTCACACTGCGTGAGGTCAACTTCAACTACACGCAGGGTGTCGAGGCCATCGAGGGTGTCGAGCTAGGCAAGAACCAGACCGAGTTCTTTGAAGGCGACGTTACGCTCGTCGACGCCAAGGCCACGCCTGAGAGCGCCGGCTACCCCTATGTGACGGTCGAGAGCTCCGACCCCTCTGTGGTAAGCGTCTCCGCTGTTCAGGCTGGCGATAGCGTGAGTTACTACCTGCGTGCCAACAAGGCCGGCAAGGCAACGATCACGGTGGCGTCGGTACTCGACCCCTCCAAGACCGCATCCTATGAGGTCGAGGTCAAGGCTGGTGTCGATACCTCTGCGCTCGTGGCAGCGCTTTCCAAGGCCGCGGGCTACAGCGAGTCCGTCTACACTAAGGATTCCTATGCAGCTCTCACCACTGCGGTCGAGGCGGCTCAGAAGCTCCTCGACGGCGGCCAAGGCAGCTATAGCAAGAAGGATGTCGCAGACGCCACAGTCAAGATCGAGAAGGCAATCGACGGCCTCAAGATGCGCCCTGTCGATGAGAAGATTCTCATCAACACGCCCGAGAACCGCAAGAACGTCAAGGTGGCCCGCTTCTCGAGTGAGGCCGACTACGAGGGCAGCAACGCCGTCAACGCTCTCGACGGCGACGAGCGGACGCTTTGGCACAGCGACTGGGCCCATGGGACCGGTATGCCCCAGTATCTGAGTGTCGACCTGGGCCGCGACTACGATCTCACCGACGTTACATTCCTGCCGCGCCAGGACGGCGGCACTAACGGCGATATCTTCGAGGCCGAGATACTGGTCTCCGACACTGCCGACGGTTATGAGATGGGCACCGCCGCGTCGATGGGTACGTTCGCCTTCGACAACGACGGCCGCGTGCTCACCGACCGTGGCGACTGGAAACAGATGAGCTTTGGCGCCGCGCGCGGTCGCTACGTGACCGTCAAGGTGATTCACGCCGGCGGAGGCGACGTTGATGCCTACTGCAGCATGGCAGAGCTCAAGTTCTACGGTACGGCCGTCCTCGATCCGGTGGCGAAGGATGATCTCGCTACCGCGATCGAAAAGGTTGATGCCGAGGTTGCTGCCGGTGACCTCAAGGCCGGTGACTACACCGAGGCCTCCTGGACGGCGCTCGAGAACGCCCTGGCGAGCGCCCGCGCCATCTTGAGCGACGAGAACGCCACGCAGGACGAGGTCGACCAGGCGCTCAGAGCGCTCGAGAGCGCCCGCGGCGCGCTCGAGAAGACCCCGGTGGCCCCGGTCGAGAATCCGACTAAGAAGCAGCTCAAGGCCCTGGTCAAGCAGGCGAAGGAGACTGACACCAGGGGCAAGACGGCCGAGTCTGTCAAGGCCCTGACGGATGCCATTACCTACGCCGAGGACGTCTTGGGTGATGAGAATGCTTCCGACACCCAGATCCAGGCGGCCTATGGCCAGCTCAAGCTGGCCATTGAGAGCCTCAAGGATGCCGATTCCGGCAACCAGGGCGGCTCGGGCAACCAGGGTTCCGGCAATGGCTCGAACGGCGGCAACCAGGCGGGCAAGCCCGCAGGCGACAAGGCCCAGGGCAGCAAGAAGAACGGCTCGGCGATTCCCAATACCGGAGACCAGACGGCGGCGACCGTCGCGACCGTCGGTGGTCTTGGCGCCATCATCGCCGCAATCGGCGCTTTCTTCCATCGTCGCAGCAAGGCTAAGTAGCCCCAGCAACAGCTAAGCAAGCGTGCCCGCCGTCCCACCCAAGGACGGTGGGCACGCTTTTTGAATGTAGGCGGAAAGCTCCGACCCTTCGGCCTTAATCTCGCAAAGCGTTCCGTCTCCCGCCGAACACATCAGCATCGGCGGCTATACTTGAATTATTTGCAGTTAAGGGTCGCGGATTCGCCGCGTCACCGCTCTCAACAGGAGGTCTTTGTTTATGGCAGATCAAAAGCCGGTTGTCGGGATCATCATGGGCTCCAAGTCCGATCTGGGTGTTATGGAAGGCTGCACCGCCGAGCTCGAGGCGCTCGGTGTGCCCTATGAGCTCGTCATTGCGAGCGCACACCGCACGCCGGCGAAGGTCCACGAGTGGGCCTCGACTGCCGCCGATCGCGGTATCAAAGTGATTATCGCCGCCGCCGGCAAGGCTGCTCACCTGGGTGGTGTCGTGGCTGCCTTTACGCCGCTGCCGGTTATCGGTGTGCCTATGAAGACGAGTGACCTGGGCGGTATGGATTCGCTGCTGTCGATGGTGCAGATGCCTTCGGGCGTACCCGTGGCCTGCGTTGCCATCAACGGCGCCAAGAATGCCGCCATCTATGCCACGCAGATCTTGGGCGCATGCGACCCCGAGTACCGCAAGGTTATCGAGAAGATGAAGCAGGAGATGGCTGACGCCTAGGCGTTCCGCCGTTTCACCGCAGTATAAGGAGAGCCATGTCCGACTATCAGGGAAAACGATTCAAGGCTTCTCAGATTCCCGATCCGTCGAAGCCGGGTGCTGCCCATGCGGCACAGCAGGGTCGGACATCCTCTCCTCAGCAGCCGCGCACGCCGCGCCCCGTGACACCGGCGACGCATCGTCGACAGGACGCGCCGGCCGCATATCGACCTTCATCTTATAGCACCGCTAAGAAGCCGCCCCGGTCTTCATCGCATGCCACGCCGTCGGATTACACCGAGTCGCCGCGTAAAAAGCGCCGCTCCATCATTCCTATTCTGCTCATCATCGTGGGCATCGGTCTGATTGTTGCCGCCGCTGCCATCTTTATCAATGCCCAGATTGGCTATAAGCAGGCGAGCGATTCGTATCAGAAAATCGAGAAGCAATATGTAAGCGATAAGGACGCCAGCGGCGTGCCGATTATCGACTTTGATGCACTTGCTCAGACGAACCCCGAGATTGTGGGTTGGATTTACGTGCCGGGAACCAACATCAACTATCCCGTGGTGCAGACCAACAACAACTCCAAATACCTCAACACGCTGTTCGATGGCACGTCTAACGCCTCGGGTGCCATCTTCTTGGATAGCGATGACACCGCGCCGGGAATGGTCGACCAGCAGACCACGATCTACGGCCACCATATGAACGATGGGTCGATGTTCAACGTGATTTCGGATACGACTGACCAGGCAACGTTCGATAGCATTGAATATGTGTACTACATCACGCGCGATGCGACGTATAAGTTGCGTCCGCTGGCGACCAAGGTGGTCGAGGACACGTATGCCAAGGCGCGCACGACCAATTTTGAGGGCGACGACGGACTCAAGAACTACCTGTCCGAGATGCTCGACGGCGCTTCTGCCGTGGCGAGTGATGCCACCGATCGTGCCGCTTCGGCAACTAAGGTTGTAACGCTTGTGACCTGTCGTTCGCTGTCGCTGAGCAACACACGCGCCGTCATGGTGCTCACGCCGGTCGAGGAATAAGTTGTTCGAGAGTAGCTAAAAAGGCCCCGTCCCAAATTGGCTACTCGACGACGGTAAGGGAGAAATGATGCTCGAGAGTGGCAAATTGATGCCTTCGATTGATGCTTGGCTGCGCGAGGCCAAGGCCGATGCTTCGGCGGCAGGCTGTGGGATGTATCTGACGCATAACGGTGTGGTGCGCGCGACGCCCAAGGCTGAGGTGCGCGGAGTCGAGACCGATGGCGTGGCGCCTGGGCATAAGGTGGGCGGCATGGTGTTCGGCTTCGATGCTCAGAAGGTGCAGGCTGCTATCGAGGCGACGCGTGCGATGCCGGGTATCGGCTATGTGCGTGTGTGGCTGGCAAGCGGCGAGCTTGCCGTAGGTGACGACATCATGCTCGTGCTCATCGGCGGGGACATTCGCCCGCACGTGGTCGATGCGCTGCAGGCGCTCGTTGGCACCATTAAGAACGAATGCGTGAGTGAGGTCGAGCGCGAGGCGTAGAGGCTTGCGTCGATAGAAGGATCGTTTATAAAAATGCCCACCGGTACGTGTGATACCGGCGGGCATTTTGCGTTTTGGGCGCGGTGGGCGCTACACGCGCGTCGCATCCTTGGGGCTCATGGTCATGCTCTGGAAGCGGTTTTCCATGTACTCGTTATCGAAGTGCTCTCCGTAGAACTGTGCGACGGGAATGTCCGGCTCCGTGCCGTTAACGCGCTGGTACCAGTAGTCGAGCGACTGCAGCGTCATGACGCCGTCGACCAGCATGATAACGGTAAAGATGACGGTGGCCGAGTAGCGGCTCTTCCAGGGGATCTTGTTGATAAGCTTAAGCAGCCTCGGCAGCAGCAGCTTGATCCAGATGAGGCCGCCCAGGCCCCACAGGCAGGCGAAGCCCGTGCAGGTGCGTCCGCCCGTGAGGACCACGAGCGGATCGGGCAAACCGAACAGCGTTATGTGCGAGTAGCTCCACGAGACCACGCCAAACGCGGTCTGCATAAACCAGCCCACGAACACCTCAAAGCTGGCGCCGAGCAGGGCGCTCACCAGGAAAATGATGATGGGGTTCTTTTTGTAGAAGCGGTTAAGCACCATGGTCATGAGCACGGCGCCAAATCCGTAGATGGGGCTGAAGGGGCCAAACAGCATGCCGGCGCGGTTCTGATAGACGCCCGGGTCGTTGACCGTCATGTGCCAGATGTCCTCGGCGATCAGGCCGAGTATGCAGCAGACAAAGAACACCCAGAACAGGTTGAAGTAGTTGAGCTTGATGTAGCCCTCGCCGGTTTCATCGCGGCCGAGCATGCCCTCGGCGGCGGCGTCGCGGTCGAGCATCTCCTGCAGGCGGCGCTGCAGTTCGCGCTCCTGACGCAGCGTGGGGTCGACGGTTGCCGAAAGTGCAACAAGGATGCCGAGCTGGATCGCGGGACGCAGCAGGAAGGGCCCGATGCCCTGGAGCATCACGTCGACCAAAAGCTCGACGACGGTGAATGCAATAAGGATGTAGGACAGGCGGGCGGCGTTGCGGCGCTGGTTTTTGATAAGGTCCAGGCCAAAGATGATTAGGATGACGGCACTTGCCGCAGAGAGCATGATGCCGGCGACGATAAGGCCGACTGCGACGAGCGTGTTGTCGCCGAGCTTTTCGGTGGCGTTGCCGTTAACAAGTGCCGTGATGACCTGCCACATAAAGGCAGCGACCGACGGGAGCGTGCCCACGCCGGAAAGGATGCACAGGACGGCGTACACCTTAATGATGAGGGGAATCTTCTTGACCTCTGTGGCGCTGGGGACGCTGGGGTCGAGTTCGTTTCGATCCATACAGAACCTTTCTCGCTTTGTTGTAGGTTATAAGGATACGCCGCCGACCTGCCAAAAGACAGGACGAACGTCCCAATTGCAACTTTGTAATCCCCAACGGTGGACGCGGCGGCCATCTGGGGGGGCGGGCGCTTGCACTGGACAGACCGATAAAATGTTTGGCAACAAAACTGATTATTAGCTCGGTGGGCTTTTAAAAAGCGCTGTTCATGCGCGGGAGTGCTTGTCTTGCCGTGCGTATAATAGGGCAGGTAACGCCAAAAATACGAGGCTCTGAGGGGATACCATGTCTCAAGAAACCATCCGCGCGGCCGAGCGTGCCGCGGGACAGGTGAACACCATGTCGACGTATGATCCGGACTCCGACCAGCTGCATGAGGAATGTGGCATTTTCGGCGTATGGGCGCCCGATCGCGACGTGGCTCGACTGACGTACTTTGGCCTGCGTGCGCTGCAGCACCGTGGCCAGGAATCGGCTGGAATCGCCGTGGGTGACGGCGGCACGGTTATGGTCCGCAAAGATCTGGGCCTGCTCGACCGCGTGTTCTCCAACGCCGACCTGTCGACGCTCTCCGGCCAGCTGGCCGTGGGTCATGTGCGCTACGGCACTGCCGGTGCCAAGAGCTGGGAAGCCTCGCAGCCGCACCTCTCTACCATCAATAGCGTCATTATCGCGCTCGCGCACAACGGCACCCTCGTCAACACCGACGAGCTGCGCCGTCAGCTGATCGAGCTGGGCGTGCCGTTCCTCTCCAATTCGGATTCCGAGGTCGCGACCAAGCTTATCGGCTACTTTACCCAGCGTACGGGCCACCTGCGCGAGGGTATTCGCAAGACCATGGAGCTCGTGCGCGGCGGCTACGCCATGACGCTCATCAACGAGCAGGCGCTCTACGCATTCCGCGATCCACACGGCATTCGCCCGCTCGTGCTGGGCAAGCTGGTGGACGAGGGTCTGGACCAGGCCGATGCCGCAGCCGTTTCGCAGCTGCCGTCGCAGGACGGCGCCGCGACGGTCGACTCCGCCGTCCGTGTCACGCGCGCCGGCGGCTGGGTCGTTGCTTCCGAGACCTGCGCACTCGACATCGTGGGTGCCGAGTACGTCCGTGACGTCCGTCCCGGCGAGATCTTGCGCATCAGCGCCGAGGGCCTGGTATCCGAGCAGGGCGTGCCTGCAGCCGAAGAGCCCGCCAACTGCATCTTTGAGCAGGTCTACTTTGCCCGCCCCGACTCCATCATGAACGGCAAGAGCGTCTATGCCTGCCGTTACGACATGGGTCGTCAGCTGGCACATGAGGAGCCTGTCGAGGCCGACCTGGTCATCGGCGTGCCCGACTCCGGCCTGCCGCCTGCGGAGGGGTATTCGCACGAGAGCGGTATTCCCTTTGGCGAGGGCCTTATCAAGAACCGCTACGTGGGCCGTACGTTTATCGAGCCTACGCAGGAGTTGCGCGCCATGGGCGTGCGTATGAAACTCAACCCGCTGCGCGACAACATCGAGGGCAAGCGCCTGGTCGTCATCGACGACTCCATCGTGCGCGGCACCACCATGGTGCAGCTCGTCAAGATGCTGCGCAACGCCGGCGCCAAGGAGATTCATATCCGCATCAACTCGCCCGAGGTCATCTGGCCGTGCTTCTACGGTATCGATACCGACGTGCAGTCGCAGCTTATCAGCGCCAACAAGACGGTCGACGAGATTTGCGAGTATATCGGCGCCGATTCGCTGGCCTTCCTTTCGGTCGAGGGCCTGCTTAAGGTCATGCCCAAGGGCGGTTACTGCGATGCGTGCTTTACCGGCCGCTACCCCGTGGCGATTCCCGAGAGCTTTGGCCGCGACAAGTTTATGGAGGGCTTTAAGCCCCGCAACCTGGACAAGCCGCTGCACTTTGACGACGACGCCGTGATCGAGAAATACGACGACCGCAGCTGGGAAGAGGAGCACGGCGAGGCATAAAACCTGCCATATGGGGACAGGTTTATTTTGGTAGGTTTTACCTGCTGTTTTGTTGATATGACGGCGCGTGCTGTTATGGCGCGCGCCGAAATGAACGCAACTATGAGCACCGTTTGGCGCCCGTGCGGCGCCACGGTAGTGGGAGAGGAAGGCTCAGATGGGCGACAGCAAGCATGTGACGTACGAGGACGCCGGCGTCGATACCGCCGAGGGCGGCCGCGCCGTCGACGCGATTAAGCAGATGGTCAAGGACACTAACCGTTCCGAGGTTATCGGTGGCATCGGCGGCTTTGGCGGCCTGTTCTCGGCCGCCGCGCTCAAGGATATGGAAGACCCGATCCTGATTAGCGGTACCGACGGCGTGGGCACCAAGCTCGTGCTCGCCCAGATCATGGACCGTCACGAGACGGTTGGCCAGGACCTGGTCGCTATGTGCGTCAACGATATTCTGGCTTCGGGCGCCGAGCCGCTGTTCTTCCTGGACTACGTTGCCATCGGTCACATCGAGGCCGAGCACATGGCAAAGATCATCAAGGGTGTGGCCGACGGCTGCAAGCTCGCGGGCTGCGCGCTCGTGGGCGGTGAGATGGCCGAGCACCCGGGCGTCATGGCCCCCGCTGATTACGACCTCGCCGGCTTTACCGTGGGCGTCGTCGACCGTCCCAAGATGCTCGATCCCGCAAACGTCCGCCCGGGCGATGTGATCCTGGGCCTGCCTTCCACCGGCGTGCACTCCAACGGCTACTCGCTCGTGCGCAAGGTCATTGGCGTCGACGGCATCAAGCCGGGCACGCCCGAGGCCGCCGCTAAGGCCGAGGAGCTGAGCCGTCCGCTCGAGGAGCTCGGCGGTGCATCGCTGGCAGACGCTCTGTTGGCCCCCACGCGCATCTACGTCAAGCCGGTTCTTGAGCTGCTCCGCGGCGGCGCTCCGGTGCACGCCATCGCCCACATCACTGGCGGCGGTATTACCGAGAACCTCAACCGCGCACTCGCCGACGACGTCGACGCCGTGGTCACCCGCAACGGCGCCGAGATGGGTTGGGACGTTCCGCCCGTCATCACCTACGTGTCGCGCCAGGCCGAGCTTGCGCCTAACGAGGCATGCAAGACCTTCAACATGGGCGTTGGCCTGTGCCTGATCGTCGCCCCCGAGGACGAGGCTGCCGTGACCGAGGCCCTGGTCGCGCTGGGCGAGAAACCGTTCCGCGTGGGCGAGTGCGTCGAGGGTTCCGGTAAGGTCGTGTACTCCGATGAGCGCTAACGAGCAGATGGCTGCTGCCGAGGGCCTGGGCTTTGTGCCCTACACCCGTCCGACCGGCACCGATACGGCCGAGCCGCTTAAGATTGGCGTGCTTATCAGCGGCTCGGGTACCAACCTGCAGGCGCTGATCGACCTAATCGCCGCCGGCAAGCTCAACGCCTCGATTGAGCTCGTGGTGTCGAGCCGTCCTTCGGCCAAGGGCCTACAGCGCGCCGAGCGTGCGGGCATCCAGACGCTCACGCTGTCCAAGGATGTCTATGCCGACCCCATCGCGGCTGACGAGATCATCGCGCATGAGCTGTTCGAACGTGGCTGCGAGTACGTGGTGATGGCCGGCTATATGCGCATGGTGCACACGCCGCTGCTGGCGGCGTTCCCCAATCGCGTGGTCAACCTGCATCCGGCGCTGCTGCCGAGCTTTACCGGTGCCCATGCGATTGACGATGCGTTTGCGCGTGGCGTCAAGGTGACCGGCGTGACCGTGCACTTTGCCAACGAGATTTACGACAACGGCCCCATCATCGCCCAGCGTGCGCTGGCTGTCGAGGAAGGCTGGGACGTCGACACGCTCGAGGAGCATATCCACGCGATTGAGCACGTGCTGTATCCCGAGGTCGTGCAGATGCTCGCCGACGGCCGCGTCCACGTGCTGGAGAGCGGCAAGGTGGCTATCGACCCGGCGCGCTAGTCGCTTGAAAAAGGGTCTCCTTGGTTTCCTTGAGATGTAAAAGCTTCATCAGAACCAAGAAATCTGATAGGGCCTCGTCCGTGTGCGGGCGGGGCCCTTTTGCGTGGCCTTTCATGTTTGCTATACTGCTAGCAGATAGAGAGGAGCCGCTATGGGTACAGCAACGGTGCAGCTCAACACGCGAATCGATCCTATGCTCAAGGCTGGTGGCGACGCGGTCCTAACTCGCAATGGATTGGGGGCGAGCGATGCTATTCGTGCGCTTTGGGTCTATCTTGTCGAGCATCAAACGTTGCCGGGATTTATGGTGGCGGATAAGCGCGAGGCGCCCCGTGCGGAGAGCCTGGCCGAGCAGGGGTGTGGCCTAGCTTTTTCCTCGTTGGGGCTAAGCGCTTCGGATTTTGAGCCAGGTGGATCATCTGCGGAAGACTGGGATGCCGTACGAGATGATATGTATGACGCGATGATTGCCGACATCGAGGCGAATTGCCGATGATCGAGGCAAAACGCCTGCTTGTAGATACGAACGTTTGGCTCGATTATTACCTGCAAGAGGGGGCATTCGACGAAGCGAAGAGATTGGTTGAACTGGCCGAGGCGGGAAAGATCGACCTTCTTTATGCGCCCACGACGGCAAAGGATGTGTTCTACATTTTGCCTCGGCGTCTAGCCCGGCGGAATGCGAACGGGATTAGCGTGTCGTTTGCCTCGGCGTCATGGGCCTGCATCGAGCATATGATGCAGGTAGCAACGGCCTCTCCACTTTCGTTGGCAGAGTGCGAGATGGCACGCATGCTTGGCAAGCGTATGCCGGATCTTGAAGACAACCTCATCATTGCTTCGGGCGAGACGGCAGATGTTGACTACGTGGTCACGAGCGACCGGCGCATGTTGGAGGCGATGCCCGAGGTTTGCCTGACGCCCGCGCGTGCACTCGAGATGATCGGGATCCTCGACTAACCTTGTCTGTCTGGTTTCGCTATCATATGGGGCAATGTGAACCCCATGCAACTTTGGAGGACGGTATGGCGGATAACGCCGAGGCGCTTTTCTCGCCTGAGCTGGTGTTTTTTGATTGGGAGTGTGCGACGCCGGGTGAGGTGTTTGCGCAGCTCGAGAGTGAGCTTGCTCCGCGCGGCTACATTGCCGACGGTTGGCTCGACGCCGTTCGCACGCGCGAGGATGCCTATCCCACGGGTCTTGCCATGCCGGCGGCAAATATCGCCATTCCGCATACCGATCCGGGATTTGTGGCCAAGCCCTATGTCGCGGTGGTGAAGCCCGCCGCACCCGTGATGTTCAACGCGATGGCGGGCATGGGCGCCCCGGTGCCGGCGCAGATCGTCATCAATCTGGGCATCGCCGAGCCGGGCGGCCAGGTCGAGGCACTTCAGGCGCTCATGAATATCTTTATGGATGCCGACGCTGCAGCCGATGTGCTCGGCCAGACCACGTCCCAGGGCATGGTCGACGCTATCCGCCGTCACTTCTAAGGTGCCGGCTGCCAGAGCTGTCCCCTTTGCACCAAAATGGTGCAGATTAACCTGTCCCCAATGCACCAAGCGTGCCGCGGGGGCTGCGTTGTGACACAATGGCGTTTGTTCGATTCGTTATGCGAAAGGCCAACTATGGCAAATAAGAAAAAGAACCCCGCACCCGAGCCGACGCCCGAGCAGCAGGCTTGCGCCGCCTCCAGCTCTCGCAAGAAGCAGCGCAAGACCCGCGTGTCCAAGACCGTCAAGATCGTTCTGGTGGTCATCGGCGTGCTGGCAATGCTGCTTTCCGTCTCGGCCATGGCGTGCTCCGGCCTGATGTCGCAGGCAGAGGATACCTCGGGCTACAAGCTTACCGGCGGTGTAGCTGCCACTATCAACGGCACCAACCTCACCGAGGACACCGTGACCAAGCAGATCATGAGCATGCGCACGTCCTACGGCTACACCAAGGACAAGGACTGGGCACAGTATCTGGTCGACAACGACCTCACGCCCAAGAAGTACCGCAAGCAACTCATCGACTCCTACACGCAGCAGATTCTGCTTCAACAGGCACAGAAGGAGAACGGCGTGACGGTGTCGGACGAGGAGGTCGAGAAGGCTTGGAAGGACGCGTGCAAGAGCGCGGGCGGTGCCAAGGCCTTTAAGAAGGCCCTTAAGACCTACGGCTACACCGAGGACACCTACAAGGACTCGCTCAAGGAGAACCTGGCACAGCAAAAGCTTAAGGATGCCGTGGCGCCCACCAGTAAGCCCAAGGACAGCGAGATCGTCGATTACATCAACGAGAACCTGTCCAACTACAACGATGCCCGTCGCTCGTCGAACATCCTGATCAAGGTTGATTCCGACGCTTCCGACGAGGACAAGGCTGCCGCCAAGGCCAAGGCGCAGGAGTGCCTGGACAAGATCAACTCCGGTGAGCTGAGCTTTGAGGACGCCGTTGAACAGTACTCCGAGGACACCGGTTCCAAGGAGAAGAAGGGCGATGTGGGCTGGGATAAGCTCACCACCTTTGTCGACAGCTACCAGACGGCGCTCGAGGGGCTCAACAAGGGCGACGTGAGCGAAGTCGTCGAGTCGACCTATGGCTACCACATCATCAAGTGCACCGACTACTTCCATGTCGATAGCCAGGTCGATGACATCAAGCAGGTGCCCAAGGACATCAAGAAGTACGTTTCCAACGTGGTGAAGACGCAGGCGGCCAGTACTGCATACAGCGAGTGGCTGGAGCAGTACAAGAAAGACGCCGACATTACCGTCAACCCCATGCCCAAGGATGTGCCCTACAACGTGAGCCTGAAGGGCGTCACCAAGAGCTCGACCGACGATTCGTCGACGACTGAGTAATCATGGGGCGGTGCTCGCGCGAGTGCCGCCCACGCTATTAGAGAGGATTTGCAGATGACCAACGAAGAGCTGCAGAAGGAAATGATCGCGGCCATGAAGGCTAAGGACAAGGTTCGCCTGTCCATCATTCGCCAGGTCAAGGCCGAGGTGAAGAATATCGAGGTCAACGAGCGCCGCGATGTGACCGAGGAAGACGTCAACAGCATGATCAAGCGTCTGATTAAGCAGACGAGCGAGACGCTGGAGATGTCCATCAAGGCCGGCACCGACCAAGAGCGTACCGACAACCTGACCGAGCAGGTCAAGATTCTGGAGAGCCTTCTGCCCGCGCAGGTTTCGGGCGAGGAGCTCGAGGCCCTGATCGAGCAGGTCATCGCCGAGCTGGGCGCCACGTCCAAGAAGCAGATGGGCCAGGTCATGGGCGCTCTGGGTAAGGCCACTGGCGGCAACTTCGATAAGCCGGCAGCAGCAAAGATCGTTGGAGCCAAACTTGCGTAATTTGTTACGCGGTTTTACCAAACCGCGTAACGGCTCGACGCTGCAAACCCGCACACGCGGCAATCTGACGTTCAATTTCAAGGGCGCGACCAGAAGGTCAGCGCCCTTTCATTTCACGTCACCTTGCTCGCGTGTACGGGTTTTCGCTGGCTTATGCTCAACAAGGGCGGTTGTATTATTTTCGGCGCTCATTGGGGACAGACTTCAAATGAGTACCCAATGAGCGGGTACTCATTTAAGTCTGTCCCCAATGAGTGGGTGGAAGGTTGCGGGTTCTTTACGGGAATGTAGTGTGGGCTGCGGAAACGTGGTTCTTTCCGTACAATAGTTCAACTCGTGTAAACGCAGGGAAGGGACATTCATGGCAGACATGATCGAGATCAAGCATCTCAACAAGTACTTTGGCGACCTGCATGTGCTCAAAGATATCAATCTCACCGTCAAGCGCGGCGAGAAGCTCGTAATGATCGGGCCTTCCGGCTCGGGTAAGTCGACACTCATCCGTTGCGTCGATTATCTGGAGGAGCCTACGTCGGGCGAGGTCGTCATCGACGGTACGCCGCTCACCAAAAAGAATCACCTGGAGATGGCTCGCAAGTACAGCTCCATGGTGTTTCAGCAGTTCAACCTGTATCCCAACATGACGGTGCTGGGCAACCTGACGCTCGCGCCCATCAAGCTGCAAAAGAAGAGCAAGGAGGAGGCGACCGAGATCGCCATCGCCGCGCTCAAGCGCGTCGGCATGGCGCATAAGGCCGGCGAGTATCCGCAGAATCTCTCGGGCGGTCAGCAGCAGCGCATCGCCATCGCCCGTGCCCTGTGCACCAAGCAGCCCATCATCCTGTTTGACGAGCCGACCTCGGCGCTCGACCCCGAAATGGTCCAGGAAGTTCTGGACGTTATGATTGAGCTCGCGCAGGAGGACATCACCATGATCTGCGTGACGCACGAGATGGGCTTTGCGCGCCAGGTGGCCGACCGCGTCATCTTTATGGAGGACGGCCGCATCCTGGAGGAGGGCACGCCCGAGCACTTCTTCGATAACCCCGAGAACCCGCGCTGCCGCGAGTTCCTGTCCAAGATTCTGCACTAGGCACGGTGATGGACATGACGGATATGACGAGGGCGGCCGTGTCGCGCCGTCACTTTTTGCGGCTGGCTGGTGCCGGCATGCTTGCGCTGACAGGGACCGCGCTTACCGGTTGCGGCAACTCCGCCAGCGGCGAGGGCTCCGACAAGGGGTCCAAGCTTGCGGCCATCAAGTCGCGTGGCCATCTGAATGCCGGCGTTAAGAAGGACGTTCCCGGCTATGGCTATTACGACACCGCCAAGGGTCGCTTTGAGGGCATGGAAGTTGATTTGTGCTACCAGATCGCCGCTGCCGTCTTTGGCGTGAGCTATAAGGAGGCCCGCGCCCAGGAGCTTGTCGAGTTTACCGACGTAACGCCCAAGACACGCGGCCCGCTGATCGATAACGGCCAACTCGACGTGGTCGCGGCGACCTACACCATCACCGACGAGCGCAAGAAGAGCTGGGATTTCTCGACGCCGTACCGCACCGACTACGTGGGACTCATGGTCAAGAAGCGTTCGGGCTTTACCTCGATTGAGGACCTGGACGGCAAGGTCATCGGTGTGAGCCAGGGTGCCACCACGCAGGGCCTGATCGAGCAGATGATCAAGGACAACGGCTTTAGCTGCAAGCCTGAGTTTAGGGCCTTTAGCGGCTACCCCATCATCAAGAGTTCGCTCGACGCCGGCAATATCGACGTCTTTGCCATGGACCGCTCCACACTGGCCGGTTACATGAACGAGACCGTTGAGCTGCTGCAGCCCGAGGTCAAGTTTGGCGAGCAGGGCTACGGCGTGGCGACCAAGAAGGGCTGCGACCTTTCGGCCGTGGTCGATCAGGTGATTTGCGATCGCCTGGCCGACGGCTGGCTCGACCAAGAGGTCAAGACCTGGGGTCTTGTATAGGCGCATCGTCCAAGGAAGGAATCAAATGCTCGAAGGATTATTTGACGCCGACCGTTGGTCGACGACATTTCAAAACATGGGGCCCTTCTGGGAGGGCTTTGGCGTGACGCTGCAAGTGGTCGTTGCCGGTCTGCTGCTGTCGCTGGTGCTGGGCACGCTGCTGGGCGTGTTCTCTACCACTCGCTCGCGCGTGCTGCGCGCCATAAGCCGCGTGTACGTGGAGTTTTACCAGAACACCCCGTTGCCCGTGCAGGTGCTCTTTATGTACATGGCCGGTCCGCAGTTTTTGCAGGCCATAACCGGTGCCGACCAGCCGGTGCGCATCGCGCCGTTCGTGCTGGGCTTCTTGGGTGTGGGCCTGTATCACGCGGCCTACATTTCGGAGGTCATCCGCACTGGTATCGAGGCGGTTCCGCGCGGTCAGATGGAGGCGGCCCAGAGCCAGGGCTTTACCCGTGCGCAGGCGTACTGGTACATCGTGCTGCCCCAGACGTTCAAGATCATTCTGCCGCCGCTCTGTAACCAGGCGCTCAACCTGGTCAAGAACACGTCGGTGCTGGCACTTGTGGCCGGCGGCGACCTTATGTACCGTTCCGACAACTTTGTGAGTCTGTACGGTTACCTGCAGGGATACATCGTCTGCTGCCTTATGTACTTCATCATCTGCTTTCCGCTCGCCATGCTGGTGCAGTGGCTCGAGCGCCGCTCCAAGGAGCGTCCGCGCGGCGTGAGCCTGGCCGAGCTGGGGCTCGACAACGTAGAGGAGGCCTAGCGCATGGAAATCTTCAACGCGACCAACCTGCTCTACATTTGGGGCGGCTTTGTTAAGACGATCGAGATCTCGGCGCTGTCGATCTTTTTCTCGCTCATCTTTGGCACGGTGCTGGCGCTCGTTAAAAGCTATGCGCCCCGCCCGTTCCGTATTTTGGTGAGCGCCTATATCGAGCTGTTCCGTTGCACGCCGAACCTGCTGTGGATCCTGTTTATCTACTTTACGGTGCAGGGTTTGGACATTGTGATTTCGACCATCGCCTTTACGCTGTTTACCAGCGCTGTTATGGCCGAGATTGTGCGCGGTGGCCTCAACTCGATTCCGCGCGGCCAGTTTGAGGCAGCGCAGAGCCAGGGCTTCGGCTTCTTTGCCACCATGCGCTACATCATTCTGCCGCAGACGTTTAAGACGATCATTCCGGCGCTGTTTAGCCAGTGCACGACCGTCATTAAGGACAGCTCGTATCTTTCGGGCATTAACGTGGCCGAGCTCATGTACACGGCCAACGTTGTGATGGCCCACGCGATCGATCTGTCGCAGGTGCTTATGCTCTACGGCCTGGTGTTTGCGATGTACTTTGTGCTCAACTTTGGTATCTCGCTGCTGGTCCGAGCGTATCAACGTCGTATCGTGGCAGCGTAGAATGTGACAAAGGGATTGTCCCTTTGTCACATAGAGAAAGGAATCGCGATGAGCGATCTGGAGAACAAGAAGAGTCCTGTGGTCATTACCATCGCGCGCGACTTTGGTGCCGAGGGCCACGAGATCGGACGCATCCTCGCCAACGAGTTGGGGATTCCGCTGTACGACAACGAGCTGCTGGTGCGTGCGTCGCTGCGCGCGGGCGAGTCGCTCGACAAGATGGCTGCCTACGACGAGCGCCTGGCCGTGGAGAATATGGCGTTTCTGCCCGACCGCTACGATGCACGTTCGTACTCGGACAAGTTGTTCCAAAAGATGAGCCAGGTGATTTTGGATCTGGGCGAGACCGAGAGCTGCATTATCGAAGGCCGTCTGTCCGATTACCTGCTGCGTAACAATCCCAACCACATTGCCGTGTTGGTGACCGCACCCTTTGAGGACCGCGTCGAGATCGTGCGCAAGAAGCGCGGCCTTAACAAAAAGAAGGGCGCCAAGCTGGTCAAGCAGCAGCAGAAGGCGCGCGAGGCGTTCTATAAGCGCTACAGCGCCGGAAAGTGGAAGATGACGAGTGGCAAGGACATCGTCGTCAACCGCGCCAAGCTGGGCCGCGAGGGCTGCAAAGATGTCATCGCCGCTGCCTACCGCTACAAGGTAGCGCAGCTCGAAGGCTAGCCGATCAATAACCACCACAAAGTTCACAGGCACCTTTGTGATGGTTTTTGTTTTAGGCCGAGGGGAAGGCTTTGGTGAGACCGGCGCGCGTTTGCGTGTCGGTCTTTTGGTAGATAGAGCTCAGGTGGCGCTGCACCATGCGCATCGAGATACCGAGCTCCTCGGCAACCTGCTTGAGCGGGCGTTCATCCTGGGTCACGGCTATGAGCACGTCGACTTCGCGCGGGGTGAGAGCGTGGTTGGCGATGAAGGCCTGGCGTTGCTCCTCGATGGTGGGGGCGGCGAGTGCTTCTTCTGCCAGCTGCTCGCGCTCGCGCTCCTGCTCGGTTTGGGGCAGGCGGAACAGGCCCGCGGCTACAAACGCCACACTCGCCGCCACAAGCAGCATGAGCGCACCGATCATGATGAGGGCAACGTTGCCCGAGGTCACGAGGGCAAGCGAGATGCCCGATGTAGTGAATGCACATACATTGTTGGCGGCGCGCCCCATGCCGGCCCAGAGGGCGGGTGCATGCATGTGCGGTGCCAGCTGTGTAAAGGTGGCGGTAAAGAACGTGACAAAAAAGCCCGAGCTCAGGTAAAAGACGACAAGGCCTAGGTTGGGATCGGCGCCGGCCTCCACGGCCAGGATGGAAATGGTCGAGAGCACGGCGATGCCGAGCATGACAAGTCCCATGTAACGGCGCTCGGCAAGGTCAAAGATAAGACCGGCGGCAAGGCCGCTTGCCGCCAAAAAGAGGCGCGGCCAAGTCTGCACGGCAATGGTGCCGTGGGCGTTGGAGAGTGTGACCACGTTGTCGAGGGTGGAGAACAGACAGGCAAGAATCATGACGAGCGCGATGCTCCAGCATGCCTGTTTGGCGAGGGCATGAGAGGACTCAGCAAAGGGATTGACGGCGGGGCTGGAGCTCTCGGCAGCTTTTTGGGGAACGACGCTGAGGGCGGATATGGCGATAGTCGCTGCGCCAAGGACGATGAGCTCTGCGATACCGCCGCAATTGAGCAGGTTGACGGCGAACTGCATCAGGATGCCCGCGGCATAGGCTGCTCCCGCACCGGTGGCGAGCTTGGGATCGTCTTGAAACGCCAGTGAAAAGGCGTGGTGCGCAGCGGCGCCCAGCAGGCCGAGTCCAAAGAATGCCACGCAGCCCAGAATCTCGAGCGCAAGCGGGTCCGTGGGGGACTGGATCTGGGTCAATCCCAGGATGGCGATGGGAACGGCGGCGCTGACAACTGCCTGGGGCTGGCCTTTGCGTTGGGCGAGACCGAGCAGTGGTGCATATCCGATAAAGCCGATGACGCTGGCGCCAAGGATAAAGCCCTGCGCAAGCACAACGCGTTCGGCACCGGCGAGCAGCCCGACGTTGACGTCGAAGCGAAACTCGGCGGCAAGGAAGGCGAAGGTGAAGAGTGCGAGTGCCAGAAGCGCGTTGATTTTAGACCTGCTCAGGTTCAAGGACGGTCCTTTGGGTGGACGAATAATCGTGTCCTCGATTGTAGCGTTCCCGGGACGAGTGTGGCGATGGCGAAATCATATTGAATTAAACCGCAGGTAGAGGCCTAGGTTCACATCTACGAACCTAGGCATATGGAGTCATTTGGCACATCTTGGTGGTACAGGACCACCGCAAAGGGGACAGGCACCTTTGTGGTGGTATGTCCCTACGACCAAGGAGGCCGTTATGAACGTAAGCCACTTTGACAAGCAAGCTCAACGTGAGTCCACCTGCTCGCTGGTTCACGGTATCTGGCGTTGTGTGGGTGCCAAAATAGCTTGCGCCGGCGCGTGTGCGCTTATGGTCGGTCAGTTGCTGCTGCCGAGCGTGGCGCTGGCGACGGAATGCGCCGATCCCGCCGCTGGGACGGATGAGGTTGCCGCGGCTCCGGTGACGCCGACGGTTGCGGAGGATACGGCTGCAACGACCGCGCCAGCTGCTTCGACCGCGCCTGCAACCGATGCTGCTCCGGCGGCGCAAGCCACCGTTGAGCCTCAGCAGACAATCCCAGCCGATGCCGCCAATGAGTCTAGCGGTGCTGCGCTCGCTGGGCAAAACGCTTCTGGCGACGACAACGCCGCCATGCCGGCGAGCAACGCCATCATGCCCTGTGGCGTGACCGATGTGACAGGCGGGGGCGGCGTTAGGGTCAATACGACCGTGGTTTCCCGCTACACGGACTGCGCGCTTCCGAGCAATGTCACACTCGAAAAGGGCCAGTCGTATACCTATGATTTTCCCGATGTTGAGGGCGGCATGCCGGATGAGCCGCTCTGCGAACTTGTCGAAACCAAGTACTACCGGGCCGATGCTGCTTCGGGCACCCTGGCTGAAGTCCAGGACACATCTATGTCCGATGTGACGGCCCGCTTTGAGCCTGTTGGCGATCACATGAGGCTGACGCTGACCTTTACGGGTGGCGCGGCAGGCGGCTCGTATCGACTCACGCGCAATGAGGCTCTCTATATTGGCTCGGCACTGGAGTATACCGGAACTGACTATGAAGGCAGCTCGACTATCGTCAACGAAACCAGGTACGATTATTACCTCCGCTATGCCATCAATAGCGAAATTACGCTTGTTGCATCGGAAAACGAAGCCCTCCATAACCTGAATGTCAACGACGTGAAGACCGACTACGCGCCCGGCGAGGCGCCCCGCGCGACCGCGACGATTCCCGCTGCTGACGCCGACAAGTACGAGATCGCCTACGAGTGCTGGGAGGAGATGGATGGCAGCGACCCCGCGGAGCTCACGCCCGTTGCCTTCTGGTATTCCGACCCCGCCAAGTATCCGACGGGCGCGAGGAGGATCGAACACTTCGAAGAGGGCAAGTTCTACATGTATTCCGTCGAGCTGAGGCTCAAGGGCGACAATACCGTGGGCAATGACTGCATGATGTACGTCAACGGCCATTGGACGCACCACATCAAGACCGTCAACGGCGTCTTCGCGCCAAACGCTGACAATATGCTGTGCGAGCAGCCGATCGACGAATGGCGGGCCATCGACGTTATAGAGATCAACGGCGCCACGACCACCTTCAAGGCGGGCGATAAGCCGGTCTTTACGGCGAATGTTCCGACGGGCTCCAACTCCCTTCCTCAGTGTGAGTACTGGACGGGTAGCGACGGCAGCGAAGTGAACTCTCAGAAGTTCTGGGATCAGAACATCACGAACCACATCGACGCCTTTAAGCCTGGCGTGACCTATCGCTACGGTATCTACCTCAAGCCCGCGCGCGGATTCTACTTTACGCCCAACACCAAGCTGGTGATCAACGGCCAGGAGTGCGGCTACCAGATGGGCGAAGCGAGTGTAGTTGATCCCGAGAGCGGCTGTATCTTCACTCTGTGGCTCAACACCGATCTGACGTTTACGCCCGAGGCCACGCCGGCTCCGGTCGACCCCGAAAAGCCCGCGCCGCAGCCTGAGGTCAAGCCTGAGCCCAAGCCCGAGGTGAAGCCCGAGACCAAGCCCGCGGCTAAACCGGTCACGACAACCACCACGGCCAAGACGGTTGAGAAAACCACGCAGGCCAAGAAGGGCGATGCTGTCCTGGCTACCACGGGGGATACCACCGCGATGACGGTCGCCGCCCTAGGCATCGCCGGCGCAACCGTAGCCGCCGCCGGCATCGCCGCAACCAAGCGCCGCAAGCGTTAGGTTTTGGCGGCGGCGCCCATCCTCGGCTTTAGCAAAATCTCAATCTGTAACACCAAGCCAGTCAAAACGGCCCTAGATGTTACAGATTGAGATGAACCGAATGGCCGCCAATCTAATGTCTCGATCTGTAACACCAAGCGGGGAATTTGACCTCTAGCTGTTACAGATCGAGACAAACCGATCGGCCGAGTCCAGAACCACCGCAAAGGTGCCTGTCCCCTTTGTGGCGGTTTGCGCAGGTAGAACGGTAGGTTCGTATATATGAACCTACCGTTCGCTTTGTTTGTGGACCACGATTACGCTGGATGACTTTAGGTTTGCAAGAAAGGAACGACCATGAGGTGGACTACTGCTCGAGCGCTTTGCCGCCGGCTGACGGTTGCCACGGTGACCCTCGCCATGGTGACGGGTTCGTTTCCCGCGGGCGCGTTTGCTGAGGCCCTCAACACCGACGGCACTTTTGTGCAGACGGATAACGGCCAAGCAGCCGACGCCGCTCCCGCCGATTCGGCTGACGCCCAAACGTCAGACTCTGCTTCCGCCGACCCCGCGCCCGATGCCGGCGCTGCCGACCCCACGGTGCTCGATAACGGTGACACCCCTACGCCCCCGGCCTCCGAGATTGCATCGGCGGCGGGCCTAACGGGCGCCGGGCAGACCGAGAGCACACCTGCGGGTACGCTTGCCACCGATCTTGTCGAGGGCAAGGAGCTCGCCGAACAGCAGAAGCAGGAGGAGACCGCCGAAGCCGAAGCAACCTGGAATGAGGATCTTGGGCTCTGGATGACCTCGAAGGGCGCCACGGGCGTAAAGGACGAATACGACGATGGCTACGTGGCCGGCGAGCAGACCCCCGCGCAGTACTACTTCTCGATTGATAGCCTCACCAACGAAATTTCTATCGAGTATGGCGACGCGGGCATTACCACGTTGGAGGTGCCCTCGACCATCGACGACAAAAATGTCGTAAGCCTTACGGGTATGGGAAGCGCTGCGCTCACATCGATCACCTTCGCCCCTAATTCGCATGTCCGCTCGGTTGGAGGCTTGGGCGGCAGCAGCATCAAAGAGATCGCACTGCCCGATTCGGTCGAGGAGCTCAAGAGCTATGCATTCTACAAAAGCAAGACGCTCCAAACGGTAACCTGGCCCAACAACGCGGCCTTTACCACGATTCCCGAGCAGGCCTTTAAGGAATGTGAACAACTTGACGACAAGGTGGTGGCAACGCTGCCGACTTCGGTCAAAACTATCGACTATCTTGCATTCGCCTATTGCGGCGTGCCACAGTTCTATGTCTCGGACACAACAGTGCTCACCTTTACGCAGATCAATGTGCCGGGCACGGTGGAGCGGATTGAGCGCAATGCCTTTGACGGGTGCTCGCATGTGTCGTCGGTGACGATCGGCGACGGCGTTAAATATATCGGGGCGCTCGCGTTCGCCTCTCTTGATCCTGCGATTGCCGGCAAAGAGATTGTGCTACCCAAAAGCGTGGAAATGATAGAGTGGGGAGCTTTTGAGAACACGAGATACGGAAACGAGACGAACCATAATGCCGTTGCCCTGCGCGTGATGAACCCCGATCTTCAGTTTGGTGAGGCGGGCTATCCGGGCGACTATAATGAGCGCGTGACAATCGATGGCGTAACGTATGCGATTCCCTTTAGTGAAGGCCAGACCATCTATGCCTATGCGACCGATTCGGCTGGCAACCCCTCGATGGTCAAAAAGCTTGCCGATGCCGTGGCCGATCGCATGGACTCGGCCGACCCAACGCGTCCCGCCTATACCTTTGTGTGGATGGGCGAGGCCGCCCAGATCGCGGGCAAACTTCCCCAGAGCGCGACGGCTACACTCGTGCAGGCGGGGCAGTCCACGCCGCTGGTGGTTGGCGATGACGGCAGCTTTACAGCGGACGCTCTCTCCAAGACAGCAGCCACCCTGCGCATTTCGCTCAGCGGTTACTATGACATGGTGCTGGCGCGCCCGGGCGACCAGATGACGGGCACATGGAATATCGGAGAGATAAAGGCGGAGGACTTTACCAAGATTCCGGCCTCGCGCGCGATTGAGCTCAACGTGGCCTATCTCGAACCGGTCGCAGGCCAGGATAAGACCGAACGCATTGAGCTCGATAGTCTCAATAACATCGATCTGACGGTGAAGAGCGGCGGCAAGACGCTTAAGCCTGCCAAGGGTGACAAGGAAAACGACTTCCGTATCCAGGGCACAGCACTCGTGGTGTCGCAGGCCATTGCCGACGCGGACCAGGATCTGGAGATAACGCTCGAGCCCAAAGACAGCCTCAAGCTGGGTGGGGCGACGGCGACGGTGAAGCCTTCGGCCGGCAAGGTCGATATCGACTTGAAGCCTTGGGGCACGGCGACGGTCACGACCAAGGGCGACTACCAGGGAGCCAACCGCGTGCTGGTGTTCCGTACGTCCGACGGCAAGCTGGTCGCCGACGGCGTCACCTATTTGATGGGTTACGAAGACGATGGCACCACGCCTATCATGAAGGCCGAGACGCCGCGCCTTAAGGCCGGTTCGTACACTATCGTCGCCTTTAACAAGACGAGCTACGACATCCAGGCGACGAGCTATTCCACGTTTAGCCGCCTAGGGCTGACTGTGGGTAAGCATATCGCGCAAAAACAGGTGAAGATTGAGGACGGCAAGCAGCTCGACGTGACGCTCGACGTCCCCACGTTTGACGTGGAGACGTATCGTGCCGAGCGCGGGCTGACGGCGGGCTCGGTTATCGCTGATTCGTCCGCGGTCGTTGGCGCGGAGACCGAGCTGCGCATTCATTACGAGCTCAAGGACAGCCAGGCTGCCAAGATTGAGATTCCTCTGGCCAAGGATGCCGTCGAGGATGTGTCCGCAGGCGCTCGCGAAGCCGGCGCCAGCTCCGATGCCATGTGGGCTGCCACAACTTGGGAGGGCGACAACCTCGTTCTCGATATGAAGAAGAGTGCGGGCGCCGATGTGTTTGTGCGCTTTAAGCCTAAGGCCGCGGGCATCTATGCCGTCTCGCCGCTTATTACGCTGGGCGAGGTGACATTGCCGCTGGGAAGCACCACGCTTGAGGTTAGCGGATCGCGCATCGAGGTCGACAACACCGACGTTCACAGCCTGCTGGGCAATGTGGCCTACGTTTATGCAGCGCCGGGCAAGAGCGTGCAGCTCACCGTGGGGACGGGCTCGTCGGCTGCAAAGTACACCGGCAAGACCAATAAACTCGGCCGTGCCAAGATTGAATACGAACTGCCGCAGGATACGCTTGCCGCCGAGCGTGTGACGCTCGAAGCGCGCGTGGGCTCGACCGATGTCGCCGCCGCTGCCGCAGAGGTGACGGCTCGCAATTATGTGCGCTATGTTCCGGGTGCTTCGGTCTGGAACTTTGATGTGACGTATCGTGGCGGTACGCAAAACCTGGTCAAGGACGGCAAGGACACCGGCAAGGGCCTGTGGACCTTCCATCATCTGCCACAAAAGAAGAATGCCTACTGGACCTTTGACATCACGCTCGAGGTGGGAAACGAAGAGGCCGCCGACACGCTCGACCTGTACGTGGACTGCGTGGATGGCAAGACGGTGACGATTCCTCTGACTCAAAAGTCGCGCGAGGGCACCCGCGTGCGCTATGCGGCGGAGTATGTGGACGAGGGTTACCTTAAGCTGCTTAATGAGTTTAACAAGGCGAATGACTCGACCTATGTGAACTGCGGCAACTTTGAGCAAATCTTTATGCCGCAGACCTACCGCATCTCCAATGCCCAGCTTATGACCATGCTGAGTTTTGACGCCAAAGCTTCGGCCAAAAAGCATTCCGCCGCGGCCGAGGAGCGCCAGCAGGAGTTCTCGAATGCCGTGCAGCAGTGGCACGAGTATATGATGGATAACTCGTTTAATGATGTCGACGAGGCCTTTAACGACGCGATTGACCAGATGGTCGCCGATGCGTTTGCCGAAGAGGACAAGGACGGTAAAGAGGATGAAGCCCAAGGTGGAGCTGCGCGTAAGGCTCGTCGCGCCCCTGCCGCCAGCGACGGCGAGGGTGATGGTGCTGGCAACGACGAGGCCGCGCAGTTTGCGGCTGAGCTCAAGGCCGCGGTCGGCGGGTCGTCGGCGCTGCTGACCCAGCAGGGCGACAGCTATGGCGTCAATGTGGACAAGATGATCTTTGAGGATGCTTACGGCACCAGCGAGGATTGGTATCAGGAACTCGCGGCGGCCCAGGGCGCGAACGCTGCGGATGCGGCCGCCATCAAGGAGCTCGTCGACCATGCATCGCGAGCGGAGTTTATTGCCCAGCAGGCCGAGGATCTGGTGGGCCAGTCGATGGGTATCGGCCAGCTCAACCAATACGGAAGCTGGAATGACGCAACCGCTGCGGCGCTCAACAAGTGTGCGGGCATTAAGGCCAGCGAGTACAACGGCCAGTCGACGAGCGGGTTTAACGATTTGGGCCAGGTGCTCGGCAGCTCGCTGAGCTACAAGGCGGCTGACGACGATACCGTCAAGGGCTTTAAGGTCGCCGCGCCCGATGGCGAGCAGACGGCCTATATCGAGTCGGAGTTTATCGAGAACTCCAATAACAACAAGAACCAGGCGCTTCTGTTTAACTCGATCGCCATGCAGTGCGACATTCTGGACAACCTGTACGACAACTGGAATGTGGTCCATAGCCTCAACAACTCCAAGGTGCGCGGATGGCTCATGGCCTGGAAGCTCAACGGCGACGTGAGCGCCCATATGAAGCTCATCCGCACGATCCGTTCGCTCAAGAGCTATAAGATCGAGTGCGAGATGTTCGGACAGGTCTTTAAGACCGACGCGTGGAAGGCGGCCGGTCAGGCGTTTCCCGCGGCGACCCAGGGCATCGGCATCTTTACCGGCATTTACGGCGTGAACGATGCCAGCAAGAACTGGGAGAACGTGAACGTCCGCATGCAGAAGGTGAAGGGCGAGCGCGAGGGCTATGAGCTTCAGCATACGCGCTTGCTTGCCAAGCCCGAGAAGACCGAGGACGACTGGAAGTGCATTTACGCGCTGCGTGACGCCATGGAGAAGGCGCGTGCGTTTGAGGATCTGCTGTATCGCCAGCTCTGCCACGATAGCACCGATGTGGCAGTGGGCTCCATTATGACAATCGCCGGCGTGCTGACGGCCGGTTCGGCGGGTACCGTGGTGGGCGCTGCCTATGATGCGGCTTCGACCAGCGTAGGTTCGGAGCGCGCGATTAAGCTGACCAATGCCGAATGCGCCTACGATGTTGCCTGCGAGCAGGTGGAGCGCGCGTGCCAGAATCGCATTACGGTCAACTGGGGCGAGCTGACCGATGCCGAGGTCTACAAGGCCAACAAGGACGGCTTGATCTCGGACGAGAAGATGCAGTCGATCTTCGAGGCGCGTTACCGCAATGTGGCTGCCAAGGCTGCACCCGACCCTGCGGGCGTGGTGTACGAGGGCCTGCTGTCCAATACGGTTGAAGGCGCGACGGTTGAGCTGTGGAGCGCCGACAATGCGGCCGGTACCAATGCGGTGCGTTGGGATGCCGAGGAGTATGAGCAGGACAATCCGCTTGCAACGGGTGCGGACGGCGCGTACAACTGGAATACGCCGACCGGCTGGTATCAGGTGCGCGTGACCAAGGACGGGTATGAGGAGGCGCGTTCGGCTTGGCTGCGCGTGCCGCCGATTCAGACTGAGGTGAACATTGGCTTGGTGTCGACGGCGGCGCCCGAGGTGGCCTCGGCCCATGCCTATACCGATTGCATCGAGGTTGAGTTTGCGCAGTATATGGATGCGAGCGACGATGCCCTGGTCGCATTGCGCGCGCAGGGCTTGGGCGACGTGACGTATACGTGGCTCGACAAACAGGACGATCCCAATGGCAAGCCGCTATCGCGCGTGCTGCGTATTCGCTATGCCGATGCGCGTGAGGCGGGCTCGACGGTGGCGTTTGAGCTCGACGGTGCTCGCAACTACGCCGGCACGGCCATGGCGCGCTGGGCAAGTGGCGAGCTTGTCGTGGGCGTTCGTGCCGACAAGCTCAAACTCAACGTGGAGCAGGCCGTGACCATGCTTGATGGCAGTGACTTTGAGCTGGTGGCGCACGTGACCGATAAGGCGGGCAAGCCGTTTGCGGGCGCCAAGGTTAGTGTTGGGCTGGAGTCCTCGGCTATCTGCTCTGTCGATGCCACCCAGGCCGTGACGGGCGAGGACGGTGCGGCGACGTTTGTGCTGCATGGTGCTCTGCCCGGTTTGACGACGTTGACGGCGGCGGTGGGCGGCACGGCGCTGTCCAAGCAGGTCGACGTTCGCGTGTCTGCCGAGGCAGTGCGACCGGCGCGACCGGTGGCGACGATTGGTGCGACGACGTTTGGTGCATGGTCGCCCAAGGAGAACTACATTACGGTGCCCAAGGGCACGAAGCTGGAGCTTTCTGCCGAGGATGGCACGACGATTTGGTACACCACCAACGACACCTGTCCCTGCCGTGACGAAGACCGCGTAAAGTACACCGAGCCCATTGCGCTCGATAGCAACATGTATGTGCGCATTGCGGCGCAGCGCCCTGGCATGTCGTACAGTGAGTATTCCGAGCGTCTGAACATTACGATTACGGTGACCGATGAGGCGGTGCCTGAGCCGACGCCCGATCCCGGTCTGAAGCCAGAGCCCGAGCCGACGCCTGGCGACGGCGAGCAGGGCGGCGGTGCGGATGGCTCTGGCGGCACCGGGGTACCTGCGGGCGGTTCGACTTCGACGACGACCACGGTGACGACGAACAAGTCCAAGGGTAAGGGCGAGAACGGCAAGAAGTCCGGCGGCACGGAGCTCGCCAGCACGGGTGACTCCACCGCGATGACGGTCGCCGCCTTGGGCATCGCCGGCGCAACCGTTGCCGCGGCCGGCATCGCCGCGACCAAGCGTCGCAAGCGTTAGGTTTTGGCGACAACGCCCATTCTCGGCTTTTGCAAGATCTCAATCTGTAACACCAAGCTGCCCAAAACGGCTCTAGATGTTACAGATTGAGATGAACTGCTCGGCCGCCAACCTAACGTCTCGATCTGTAACACGTAGCGAGGAATTTGGTCTCTAACTGTTACAGATTGAGACAAACAGGCGGATGTTCGCACAATATCTTGATCTGTAACAACTACAAGGCTCAACAGGGTCTAACTGTTACAGATTGAGACAAACGCTGGAATTGGTTTGCCGACCAGGCCCCCAACCACCACAAAGGTGCCTGTCCCCATCGTGGTGGTCGGGCGGCTGGCATAGAAAAAAGTCCCCGCCGGGCGTGTGCTCGACGGGGACTTTGCCGTTTGGTGGCTAGCGCTGTAGGTGATTACTCGCCCAGCAGGCTCTTGGTGATCGAAGCGGCGGCCTTCTTGCCGGCGCCCATCGCCAGAATGACCGTAGCGGCACCGGTGACGATGTCGCCGCCGGCCCAGATGCGGGGATCGGTGGTCTGGCCGGTCTCCTCGTCGGCAACGATGTAGCCCCACTTGTTGAGCTCCATCTTGCCGCCGATCTTCTTTGCGAAGGGGTTGGCGTTGGTGCCGATAGCCGAGATCGCGACGTCGCAGGGGATCTCCTCGATTGCGCCCTCGATGGGCACCGGACGACGGCGGCCGGACTCGTCGGGCTCGCCGAGCTCCATCTTCTGGACCTTGACGGCGCACACGGAGCCGTCCTCGCCAGCGACAAACTCGAGCGGGGAGACGAGCGGCAGAACCTCGACGCCCTCGGCCTTGGCATGGTGCAGCTCGGCGCGACGGCAGGGCATCTCGTCCTCGGTACGACGGTAGGCGATGATGGCGTGCTCGGCGCCCAGGCGCTTGGCGGTACGGACGGCGTCCATAGCCACGTTGCCGCCACCAAAGACGACGACGTTCTTGCCATGCTTGGTGGGGGTGTCGTACTCGGGGAACTTGTTGGCCTTCATCAGGTTCACGCGGGTGAGGTACTCGTTAGCGAAGAAGACGTTGGGCAGGTTCTCGCCGGGGACGTTGAGGAACTTGGGCAGGCCAGCGCCGGTCGCCACGTAGATGGCGTCGAAGCCCTGCTCGAACAGCTCCTCGGCCGTGGCCATGTTGCCCACGACGGAGTTGTACTCAAACTTGACGCCCATGTCCTCCAGGCCGTCGATCTCGCGCTTGACGACTGCCTTGGGCAGACGGAACTCGGGGATGCCGTAGACCAGCACGCCGCCGCCGGTGAAGAATGCCTCAAAGACGGTGACGTCAAAACCGTTACGGGCGAGCTCGCCGGCGCAGGTGATGCCGGACGGGCCGGAGCCGACGACGGCAACCTTCTTGCCGTTCTTGGGGGCCATCTTGGGCGTGGAGGCGAGCTCGGGGCGGTCACCCAGGAAGCGCTCGAGCTGGCCGATGGCCACGGGCTCGGACTTCTTGCCACGGATGCACTTGCCCTCGCACTGGTTCTCCTGCGGGCAGACGCGGCCGCAGATGGCGGGAAGCATGGAGTCCTCGCGGATGGTATCGAGAGCGCCGCCGAAGTCCTTCTCGCGGATCTGCTCGATAAAGCGGGGGATGTTGATGTTGACGGGGCAGCCCTCAACACAGAACGGCTTCTTGCAGTTGAGGCAGCGCTCGGCCTCGGCCAGCGCCATCTCCTCGGTGAAGCCCTTGTCGACGGGGCGGAAGTCGCAAGCGCGCTCGGCAGCCGGCTCCTCGTTATCGGGGGTGCGGGGCGACTTCATATCGGCAACGAAACGACCGTTAACTAGTGGCATGCGCAGCTCTTTTCCTCATAGGCCTTGAGGGACTCGCCCTCTTCGGAACGGTAAGCGGCCTGGCGGGCACGAAGGTCATCCCAGTCGACCAGGGTGGCATCGAAGTCGGGGCCGTCGACGCAAGCGAACTTGGTCACGCCGCCCACCTCGACGCGGCAGCAGCCGCACATACCGGTGCCGTCAACCATGATGGGGTTGAGCGACGCGGTGATGGGGGTGTCGTACTTCTGGGCGGTGAGGGTCGAGAACTTCATCATCGGAACGGGGCCGACGCAGAAGACCTGGCTCACGGCCTTGTCCTGCAGCAGGCGCTCCAGCGGAGCGGTGACAACGCCCTGCTCGCCGTAGGAACCGTCGTCAGTGGTGATGTGGATGTGGTCCTCGTCGAGGAGCTCACGGAACTGGTCCTCCATGAGCAGGAGGTCCTTGGTGCGGGCGCCCATGATGGCGTGGACCTCGTGGCCGGTCTCGACCAGGTGCTTGGCGACCGGGAAGGCAATTGCCAGGCCGACGCCGCCGCCAATGACGGCACAGGGGCCCTCAGCCATCTCGGTGGGAACGCCCAGCGGGCCCACGACGTCGCGCAGCGACTCGCCGGCCTCGTAGGTGGAAAGCATTTCGGTGGTCTTGCCGATCACCATGAAGATGAACTCGACCCAGCCCTCGTCACCGTTCCAGCCGGCTAGGGTAAACGGGACGCGCTCGCCCGTCTCGTTGGCGCGAACCATGAGGAACTGTCCAGCGTGCGCATGCTTGGCGATTGCGGGCGCCTCGATGCGGAACTTGAACACCTTCTCCGAGAACTGCGTCTTCTCCAGGATCTTATACATAGAACCCCTCTCTTGTTAGGGCTGCCGAACCGTGCCTCCACGGAAATGGGCGGTAGCCCGAATAAAACCGTACGTGCACAGGCGTTGTGCAGACATACGGTGCAAATTATACCCTCATGGACATGTCACTTACGTGTGTCTTCGGCGGTTGGGAGCAGGGTTTATCCACTTTGGCCTACCAAATAGGGGCAGGTTTATTTTGGTCAGTTTTATCGGGTAAAACGGCAAAGGGGGCCGGCCTCGCGCTTCGTTGAGGCCGGCCCCTTTGGGGTGTTATGCATGTATGGTGGCAGCGCGTTTATTGCGATGTGTCGACTGCGGCGTTTCCGCAGGTAAAACCTGTCAAAATAAACCTATCCCTAAATGATAGGTTTTAGTGCTTGCCGTTGGCGGAGGCGGCGCCGTTGACATGGTCGCGGGCATAGACCACGCCGTGCACGATCGCCAGGCCGGCGGCGTCGGCCGCGCGGGCGCAGGTGTCCTGGAAGTCCTCGGCCTCGCGGGCGCGTAGCTGCTTAAGCACGTAGTCAGCGACGGCCATCTTGCCGGGAGGGTTGCCGATGCCGGTGCGGATGCGGCTGAAGTCGCGGCTGCCCATCTTGTCGATGATGGAACGCAGGCCGTTGTGGCCAGCATGGCCGCCGCCCACCTTAACGCGCACGTCGCCGGCGGGAATGTCGAGCTCGTCGTGGATTACGAGCAGCTCCTCGGCCTTGATCTTGTACTCGCGGCAGAGCTTGGAGATGGGACCGCCCGAGGTATTCATGTACGACTGTGGCTTGACCAGCACAATCTGGCGCTTGCCGCCCTCTTCCTCGGGGTCGTTGATGTTGATGAGCGCGACCTCGGCACCGGCCTGGTTTTTCCAGTACGTGACGCCGGCCTGACGGGCCAGCTCGTCGATTGCCTTAAAGCCGGCGTTGTGGCGGGTCTCGGCATACTCATCGCCAGGGTTGCCAAGTCCGGCAACCATGCGAATCTTGAGCGGCTGTGCAGCTGCCATGTTTGTCCTCCGTTACGTAAATAGTTCAATCAACGACAAAGGCTACCACGCCCGCCGAATGCGAGGCTTTGCTTCAGCGAAATCCCACCAGACAAAAGCACGGCCGCGGCAGAGCGAGCCGCCGGAACAGAAGAAACCCCGCGCGACCATTCGCTGAGACAAGGGGGAGCGCGGGGGTTTCTTCTGTTCCGGCGGCGATGCGCCGGGTTGCAAGGACGATGCGACTACAGCGCGAAGTCGCCGCCGACGAGCGTGGAGACGGGCTCCTCGTGGTAAACGGCGGAGATGGCCTGAGCGAACTCCTCGGCGACCGAGATGGTCTTGATCTTGCCGCCGACCTCGACGGGGATGGCGTCGGTGACGACGCACTCGACGATCGGGGCGTCGTTCAGGCGCTCGATGGCCGGACCGGAGAAGATACCGTGGGTGGCGCAGACGTAGATGTCGCCAGCGCCCATAGCCTTGAGCTCCTTGACGTTGGCGCACAGGGTGCCAGCGGTGTCGATCATGTCGTCATTGATGATGCAGGTCTTGCCCTTGATGTCGCCGATGATGCCCATGACCTCGGCAGCGTTGTGGCGCGGACGACCCTTGTGGGCGATGGCCAAGTCGCAGCCGAGCATGTCGGACAGCTTCTTGGCGGCCTTGGCACGACCCACGTCGGGGGAGACGACAACCAGGTTGTCGGTGTCGAAGTGCATGTCGTTGTAGTACTGGCCAAACAGCGGCAGTGCGGACAGGTGGTTAACCGGGATATCGAAGAAGCCCTGGATCTGACCCTGGTGCAGGTCGAGGGTGATGATGCGGTCGACGCCGGCGCGCTCGAGCAGGTTGGCGACGAGGCGGGCGGTGATGGGCTCGCGCGGGCCGGCCTTGCGGTCCTGGCGGGCATAGCCGTAGTGGGTGATAACGGCGGTGATGGAGCGGGCGGATGCGCGCTTGGCAGCGTCGGTGGCGATGAGCAGCTCCATGAGCATGTCGTTGACGTTGCCGCCGGCCACGGACTGAATCAGGAAGACGTCGGCGCCGCGGACGGTCTCGTCGTAGCGGGCGTAAATCTCACCATTGGCGAACTGCTTTAGCGTAAGGCCCGAAAGCTCGACCCCAAGGTACTCAGCGATCTTCTGAGCGAGGGGACGGTTGGAGGAACCGGAATACACGCGGATGGACTTGCGCATATTCTCCGACTTCTCGGGATCATTAATCGGCATTACCCTTCTCCTTTATACATCGAATGCCATATAGATGCCTTTTTGCATTGTAACCGTGCGGCGGGGTTATTCGGGTCTTGATAACGTCTTTACCGTCAACGGACACGAACCGACCACTCATCCGGTCGCGCAGGTCACGATAGAAAAAGGAGCCGTCCCCATGGAACAGCTCCTTAGATGCTTGGTAAAACGTTATACCTCGTCGTCCTCGTGCAGGCGGCGGCGGTAATCGGCGGCCCAGCCCTCAATATTTACCTGACGGGCGCGGCCCAGTCCGAGCGCGTCTGCCGGGACCGGCTCGGTGATGACGGAGCCGGCAGCCACGAGCGCGCCGTCGCCGATCTGGGCGGGCGCGACCATCATGGTGTCGGAACCGATGAAGGCATCCTTGCCGATGACGGTCTTGTGCTTGTGCACGCCGTCGTAGTTGCAGGTGATGGAGCCCGCGCCCACGTTGACGCCGGAGCCCATGGTGGTGTCGCCGATGTAGGACAGGTGCGGAACCTTGGAGCCCTCGCCGATCGTGGACTTCTTGATCTCCACGTGCGTGCCGGCCTTGGAACCGTCGAGCATGTGGGTGCCCGGGCGCAGGTAGGCGCGCGGGCCGCAGTCGACGCCGTTCTCGATGACGGCCTCGATGGCGATGGTCTCATCGATGGTGCAGCCGCTGCCGACGGTGGTGTCGGTGAGGCGGCTGTTGGGGCCGAGCTGGCACTCCTCGCCCACGGTGACGTGGCCGATCAGGTGCGTCTGCGGCCACACGACGGTGTCGCGGCCGATGACGGCGTCGGGGCCGATCCAGGCCTGCGTGGGGTCGATGAAGGTAACGCCCTCGGCCATCCAGTGCTCGTTGATGCGGTCGCGCGCGATGGCGGTGAGCTGCGCGAGCTGGATGCGGCTGTTGACGCCCAGGCCGTCGCGGTAGTCGTCACAGTGGAAGATGGAGACCGCCTGGCCGTGACCCTTGAGGATTTCGAGCATGTCGGGCAGGTAGTACTCGGACTGTGCGTTGTCGTTGCCGATCTCGTTGATGTGGGCGGCAAGCTGCGCGCCGTCGAAGGCGTAGCAGCCGGCGTTGCACTCCAGCAGCGTGGCGGCCTGCTCGGGCGTGCAGTCCTTCTGCTCGATGATGCGCTCGATCTGACCATCGGCGCCCAGCTTGATGCGGCCGTAGCCAAAGGGATCGGGCGGGGTCATGGTCATGACGGTGCAGGCGAGCTCGCCGGTGGCGACGGTCTGCGCGAACTTGGCGACGGTGTCGGCGGTGATGAGCGGCAGGTCGCCGTTGAGCACGACGACGGGGCCTTGCGTGATGCCGCAGGCCTCGAGCGCGACCTTGACGGCGTGGCCGGTGCCCAGGCGCTCGGTCTGCTCGACGCACTCGACCTTGGTGGCGCTGTTGGCGTAGGCGCCATCGATGAGGGCGCGCATCTCGTCGGCATGGCTGCCGATGACGACCACGACGCGGCTGCAGCCGGCCTTGATGGTAGCGTCGACGATCCACTGAACCATGGGCTTGCCCAGGATCTTGTGCGAAACCTTGCAGTGGTTCGACTTCATGCGGGTGCCCTCGCCGGCGGCGAGGATAATTGCGGTTGCGTCCATGTGATCTCCTGTTACGTTATAGAGACGTGTGTTTGGAAACGATACACGGCGCAATATGATACCGCAGGCATATGATGAGCGCGTAACGATTGATGCGCGGCAGCTGAGGCTTGGGCCGCTGGTGTGGTGTTTGCGCTGCTTGCGGGCGGTGCCGGCAGTGCTTCGGCGTCGGTGATTTGGCGGGAGGGCGGGGATGCCTATGGACAACATACGAGAGGGTTCGGGCGCCGAGCCCGTGGGGGCATTTTCGATGTCGCATCCGGCAGTTCCGGCGCTCTACATGGTGCTGACGTTGGGGCTCACCATGTTCTCGATGCAACCGGTGTTGATCGCGCTGTCGCTTGCGGGTGGGTTGGCGTACGGGTTTGCGACGCGCGGTGCTGCGCGCACGTTGGGGGCGCTTCGCTGGCAGCTGCCGGTGATTTTGATCATCGCGGTGCTCAATCCGCTGTTTAGCGCCTCGGGCTCGACGGAGCTGTTCCGTATTGGCATGCGCGCGGTGTATTTGGAGAGCATGATGTACGGCCTGTGTATGGGTGGGCTGTTTGTGGCGAGCGTGCTGTGGTTTGAGGCCGCGGCGTCGATGCTCGAATACGACAAGGTGCTTGCGCTTTTGGGCAACGCTGCGCCGGTGATCGCGCTCATGATCTCGATGTGCATGCGGCTTATCCCGCAGTTTTTGCGCCGCGGCCGTACGGTGCTGGCGGTGCAGGACGCGATCGATGTGCCGGGGCGTGCGCCCGCCGATCCCGTGCGATCGCGCCTGCGGGCGTCGAGCGTGCTGATGGGCTGGGGCATGGAAGATTCGCTTGAGCGCGCGGATGCCATGCGCTCGCGCGGGTGGGGTGCTGCGTCGCGCCGTACGACGTACGCGCGGTATCGACTGGGACGCAGCGACGTTGCCGCGCTGGTCGAGCTCGCGCTGTTTGGTGCCGCCGCGGTGGCAGTGGCATGGACCGCGACAACGCAGTATTCGTTTTACCCGCAGCTTTCGGTGCCCGCGCCGTGGCTGGGCTATGTTGTATACGCGGCCTGGATGGCGCTGCCCTGTGTGCTGCACGCGATTGACGAGAAGAGGTTTGGCTGATGACCCGGTTGGACGGAAGCATGATGGCGGGCATGGTGTGCGGCTCGGATACGCCGGCGATTGAAGCGCGGGGTCTGCGCTTTGCCTACCCCGGGGCCGAGGCGCCGGTGCTCGACGGGCTCGACTGGTCTGTTCCCCAAGGGGCGTTTGCACTGCTGGTAGGTGGTACGGGGTCGGGTAAGTCAACGTTGCTCTCGCTGCTCAAACCCGAGATTTCGCCGACGGGCGAATGCGCTGGCGAGCTGCGCGTGCTGGGCGAGAGCGTTGCCGACATGGATGTTCGGGCGTCCGCGGAGCGCGTGGGCTATGTGTTTCAGGACCCCGAGAACCAGATCGTGTGCGAAACCGTGTGGCACGAGATGGCGTTTGGTCTGGAAAACTTAGGCATGTCGCGCGACGAGATGCGCCGTCGCGTGGCCGAGACCAGCTATTTCTTTGGGTTGGAGGATTGGCTCCACCGCGATACCGATACGCTTTCGGGTGGACGCAAACAGCTGCTGTCGCTGGCGGCTGTGCTGGCGTTGCGCCCACGCGTGCTGCTGCTCGACGAGCCCACGTCCCAACTGGATCCCGTTGCCGAGAAGAGTTTTCTGCATGCGCTGTTCCGCGTGAATCGCGAGCTGGGCTGCACGGTTGTCGTGGCAACGCATCAGCCACGTCCGATGCTCGAATACGCGACGTGCGCGTATCGGATTGAAGACGGACGCGTGTGCGAGGTGGCCGACATTGCCTCCCTGGGGCATCGTGAAGAGCTGTTTTCTGGCGAGGCGTCAGGGTGGGGTGCCTCGCGGCGTGCAAAAAACGGAGTTTTCAGCAGCGCCAGTGGCCAGCTGGGCTCTTTGGACCCGCGCGCGGGCGCTCCGGGTGCAGAAAAATGGCTGAAATCGGACAAATCGGGTGAATTTGAGGCGCAAATACTGCCGCAGGGTGACTCGGGGGCGCCATCGCGCGCCGGTGGATGCCGAATTCTCCCAAAATGCACGCTGGGTCGGCTACCACCCTGGCAGGGAGCTGGTTTCGCTACGATCGGGCGTCCGGCTGGGTGCTGCGCGGACTCGATGCGTCGTTTTCGGCAGGCGCGGTGCATGCGGTTGTGGGCGGTAACGGCTGTGGTAAGTCGACAATGCTTTCGGTGCTGGCCAAGACGGTCAAGTTGCAGCGTGGGCATATGGAGCGCGGGGCTGCCTCGACGGCACTGCTGCCTCAGAATCCCAAGGCGTTGCTGGTTGCCGAGACAGTGCGCGATGAGCTGATGGAATGGGCTTCGACCTGCGGGTATGACGAGGGCGCGGCCCAGGAGCGCGCGGCGCAGCTGGGATTGGACGGCCTGGATGGGCGCCACCCGTACGATCTTTCGGGCGGGCAGCGTCAACTGCTTGCGTTGGCAAAACTGCTTCTGATTGGCCCCGAGCTGCTGTTGCTCGATGAGCCCACCAAGGGTCTAGACCTGGTCAGCCGCCGCATCATCGCCCGCACCCTGCGTGACCATGCGAAGGCTGGCGGCACCGTCATCATGGCCACACACGATCTGGATTTTGCCGAGCAGGTTGCCGATGACATTGCCATGATGTTCGACGGTGAGATTGCCTGCATGGAGCCGCCGGCCGACTTCTTTGCCGACAATGTGTTTTATAGGGCGTGATGGGATGACGGATTATCGCGCCTCGCGCCTACTCACAAAAATGGAGATTCCGCTGCTCCTGGCGGTGCCGGCAGTGATGACTGCAGCGTTGCTGGCGGGCGTTGAGCAGGCGGCACTTGCCATGCTTGTCGTGGTGGCGCTGGTGCTTGCGTTGTTCTTTGCGGGCTACGAGGCATCGCGACCGGGCCTGCGCCAGATTATGCCCACGCTGGTTCTGGCGGCGTTGGCCGCGGCGGGGCGCATCTTGTTTGGCCCCATTCCCGACTTTAAACCCGTGAGCGCCATCGCCATTATCGCCGGGGCGACGCTCGGTCGTCGTAACGGCTTTATGGTCGGTGCGCTGGCGGCGCTGACCAGCAACTTCTTTTTTGGGCAGGGCATGTGGACGCCATGGCAGATGTATGCCTGGGGTCTGGTTGGCTATGTTGGCGGTGAGTTGGCGCATGCGGGCGCGTTCGACCGTGCGGATGGAACCGTGCGCATGCCGTCGCTGATGGCGTACGGCTTTGCATCGGGCCTGCTCTACGGCGTGGTGATCAACGCCTACGACATCATCGGTTTTGTGCAGCCGCTCACGTGGGCGGGCGCCGTGGCGCGTTTTGCCACGGCGGTGCCGTTCGATATCACGCACGGCCTTGCGACCTGCGTGTTCTTGGCTGCCCTGTATAAGCCCTGGTGTCGACGGATCAACCGAGTCGTCGTGAAATACGGGCTGTAGGGCATTTCGCGTTCCCTCACGAACTTGCGGTGGAATAGTTCTCGTTTTTGGCTGTTTGGGGCCGAAGCAGGAACTATTCCACCGCAACTTATAGGGGGACGAGGTCAGATGATCCCTTTTCCTCCGTCCCCAGGGGGTCAGTTGGGGCTAGAACTCTAGGGTGAGGGTGACGGGACAGTGGTCGCTGCCAAAGATGTCGCCACGGATACCGGTGTCGCACACATTGCCGGCGATTGCGTCGCTCACCAGGAAGTAATCGATGCGCCAGCCTGCGTTGTTCTTGCGGGCATTAAAGCGGTAGCTCCACCAGCTGTAGACGCCCTCGACGTCAGGATTGGCCGCGCGCCAGGTGTCGGTAAAACCGGCGTTGAGCAGCTCGGTAAACTTGCCGCGCTCCTCGTCCGAAAAGCCGGCGTTGCCGCGGTTGGACTTGGGGTTCTTAAGGTCGATTTCCTCGTGCGCCACGTTAAAGTCGCCACAGGTTACAACGGGCTTGCCGGTCTCACGCTCAAGCGCGCTCAAAAAGTCGCGATAGGCATCGTCCCAGGCCATGCGCACGTCGATGCGCGCGAGCTCATTTTGGGCGTTAGGCGTGTAGACGTCGACAAACCAAAACTTGTCGAACTCGAGCGTGCAGACGCGGCCCTCGGTTGCGGCTTGGGCGACGAGCTCGGCCGCCTCGCCCTCGCCGGCATAAGGCAGCAGCGCGTCGGCGCGCAATACGCGCAGCGGTTCCTGGCGGCTAAAGACCGCAGTGCCCGAATAGCCTTTGCGCTCGGCATAGCTCCAGGTTTGATGATAGCCGGGCAGGTCAATATCGACCTGCCCCTCCTGCAGCTTGGTCTCCTGCAGCGCCAAGATATCGACGTCGAGTTCTTGCGCGATCTGGATAAAGCTCGGGTCCTTTTTGAGCACGGCGCGCAGGCCGTTGACGTTCCACGAGGCGAAAGTGTAAGTCTGAGGCATGGTGTCCTTTCGACGGGGTTGGCAGGCTTAAGATTAGCGCAACAGGGGCGGTGGTGGGCTCCGCGCGTGCTGACTCAAAGGCCGTATGCCGGGATGTCGTCCGACGCTGCCCGACCAACAAGGACGGAGGACTCATATGACGCAGGCGATAACGGATCCCAAGCAGGCCTCCGCCGCGCTGGCGGAGCTGTTTGGCACCCACAAGCGCGTGGTCTTCTTTGGCGGCGCGGGCGTTTCCACGGCGAGCGGCATCCCCGATTTCCGCAGCGTGGACGGCTTGTATCACCAGCAGTTTGCCTACCCGCCCGAGACCATGCTCTCGCATAGCTTTTACGAGGCGCATCCGGCCGAGTTTTTCGACTTCTACCGCACCAAGATGATCGCGCTTGGCGCCAAGCCCAACCGCTGCCACACCAAGCTGGCCGAGCTGGAGCGCGCCGGCAAGCTAAATGCCGTGGTGACGCAAAACATTGACGGTCTGCATCAGATGGCCGGCTCGCAGCGTGTGTTCGAGCTGCACAGCTCGGTCCATCGCAACATTTGCCAGTCGTGCGGCGCGGTCTATAGCGCCGAGTGGATTTGCTTGCGCGAGCACGAGGACGCCGCGGGCGTGCCTGTGTGCCCTGCGTGCGGCGGGCGCATTAAGCCCGATGTGGTGCTCTACGAGGAGCCTCTCGACGAGCATGTGCTGACCGGCGCCGTTGCCGCCATCGCCGCGGCCGATGCCCTCATTGTGGGCGGGACCTCGCTCGTGGTGTATCCGGCGGCGGGCCTTACGCGCTACTTTACCGGCGATACGCTGGCCATTTGCAATCTTGCTCCCACCGATCAGGATGCAAATGCCGACCTGCTGATTTCTTGCGACATCGCGGCCGCGTTTGCGTTCTAGCCCGTGTACGCGGATACAATAGAAAGACTGATTGCAAAGCGACCCCGCCGCCAGCGCCCAAGCGCGGCGGCGCGGGCATTTTAGGAGGATGTTCATGGCGAACGATAGCAAGACATGGCGGTGCGGAAAGTACGAGCTCAGCTTTGACCGCCCGCGCATCATGGGCGTCCTCAACGTGACGCCCGATTCGTTTAGCGATGGCGGTGAGCACTTCGACCCGGATGCCGCCATCGAGTACGGCCTGGCGATGCTCGACGCCGGTGCCGACATCATCGACGTGGGCGGCGAGTCCACGCGTCCTGGCTTTACCCCGGTCAACCCCGACGAGGAGGCTCGCCGCGTGCTGCCCGTGGTACGCGCGCTGGCCAAAGAGGGTGCCATCGTCTCGATCGACACGCGCCACGTGGCGGTTGCCAAGGCGGCCGTGCGCTGCGGCGCCTCGATCGTCAACGACGTGACGGGCTTCACCGACCCCAAGATGGTCGAGTTTGTCGCGACGAGCACCTGCGGCGTCATCGTGATGCATGCCGGTGAGGTCGCGGCGCCTACGCGCGCGCATGCAACGGTGCAGCTCGATACCTCGGCCGCGGCGTTTGTTGCCGAAAAGGCGCGCGAGGCGGCCGCCGAGGCTGCGCGCGAGGCCGAGAAGCCTGCCCGCCGTCGCCGTGGCAAGTTGCTGGGCGAGCCCAAGACGGAGGCAAAGCTCCCGGGTGGCGTGGTGCAGCCCTCGCTGCCGTTCGGCGATCCGGAGCCTGCACCCGAGCCTACGGACGAGCAGAAGCAGGAGGCACCGGCCGCCGAGCAGGCTATCCCTGTCGCCGAGGCCGTCGCGACCCCTGAGCCCGCGCCGGAGCCCAATGACCACCTGGCAGCCATGATGCGCCGCAGTGCCCGCCGCGAGGAAGCCTACGTGCCCACCTCGCAGCTCCGCCGCTTTACCCTGCCTGATTCGGCGCCCATCATGCGCCGTGTCATGGGCTTTCTGTCCGACCAGGCCCGCACGCTCATCCATGCCGGCGTGTCGCGCGACCGCATCTGCATCGATCCCGGCCCGGGCTTTGGCAAGACGGCCAACGAGGATATCGTCATCCAGCGTGAGACCGCCAAGATGGCGTCGCTGGGCTATCCGCTCATGTGCGCCGTGTCGCGCAAGCGTTTTGTGGGCGCCGTCTCGGGCGTGACCGAGGCCGCCGCGCGCGATGCCGCCACGTTTGGCGTATGCCTGGGCGCTATCCAGGCCGGTGCCAACATCGTGCGCGTGCACGACGTCACTGGCTTTGCGCACTTCCTGAACGGCTACTGGGCTGTCGCCAAGCCGCAGCCGCGCCGTGCGTTTGTGGCCGTGGGCTCCAACCTGGGGCATCGTTGCGACAACATCCGCGCCGCACGCGACATGATCGCCGAGATTCCGCTCACCTGCGTGTCCAACTGCTCGCGCATCTACGAGAGCGAGCCGGCCTACGAGACGCGCCAAGATGCGTTTGCCAACGCCGTCATCGAGATCAAGACCGAGCTGGCGCCGCTGGTGCTGCTCGACGAGCTTATGAAGATCGAGGCTGAGCTGGGGCGCGACCGCTCCAAGAAGGCCAAGGTCAACGGTCCGCGCACCATCGACCTGGACCTGCTGTGGATGGACGGCGAGATCCATGGCGGCAAAAAGCTGCGCCTGCCGCATCCACTCATTGGCGAGCGCGACTTTGTACTGGTGCCGCTCGAGGATCTGATGCACGACCCGGCGCGGTTCTTCCGCTACAACGGTGTCGAGGTCAAGGAGCCCGAGGACCGCGTGGGCCATATCGTGGGCGAATTGGGGCGTATGTAGATGATTGAGATGAATGTTGTAGCCGCCGGCACCGAGCTTGACGCCGCGCGCGACGCGGGTCGCGAGGGTGTGTCCGCGGGCTGGTGCGCTTGGAGCGCGGGCGAGGCGTCGTTGACGTTTTCGCTGGTCGTGCGCCCGGACGTGAATATGCATGCCTTCCACGGCCTGCCGTTTGTGGCGGCGATGGGCATGATGGACGCGCTCGCGGGCACGGCGTCGACGCCGGGCCTGGGCCTTGCCGGCAAGGTGGGCATCCAGTGGCCGAGTGACATCGTGTGCGGTGCGCCTGTGTTTGAGACGTCGTTCGCGCGCGTCACCGTCAACGGCGGCGCCGGTGCTGCGGGCATGTTCGGTGCCGTGACGGTGGATATTGAGCGTTCGGCATTGAGCGAGCTCGGTGTGGATGCGGCCGACGAAGCGCTGGTCGAGGAGTTGTCTGCCGCCGTGCTGACCCGTGTGGACGCCTGGGCGGCTGTTGCCAATACGCCGCAGGGCGCCGCAGGTCCGCTGGCCCCCGTGTTGGGCGAGTACTTCGACATGGTGCCGCTGCTGGGTCGCCAAGTTGCGGCGGTGTCGCCCAGCGGCTTGCCGCTTGCTGTTGGTGTATTTGCGGGCCTGGACATCTGGGGTCGTGCGACCATCAAGACCGATGCCGGCGAGCAGGAGTTTCCGCCCGAGGCCGTACGCATTCGCGGGCTGTAGCGCGAGGCGTCCGCGTCCATAGATAACAATGACAACGAAGCCCTCCTCGGCCTGCACCGGGGAGGGCTTTTGCGTGACTGTGGAGCGGCATCTCGGTCCTATTCCTCAAAATCGAAAAAATTTCGATTTTGAGGAATAGGCTTGGCGAACGTTTGCGGGGCTGTGACATCGGGCGTGCTCGACTTAAGCCCCGTCTTACCCCAGCTCCTGCATGCGGCGGTAGATTTCGCAGATGCCCTTGATGGTGAGCTGTCCGTCGACCACGTCGAAGGCATCGGTCGAATCGGCGACGATGCCGGCGAGACCGCCCGTGGCGATAACGGTGGCGTCCTCGCGGCCCAGCTCGCGCTTCATGCGCGCGACCAAGCCCTCGGCCATGGCGGCGGCGCCCGTTACGGCGCCGACCTTGATGCACTCCTCGGTATCGCGGCCGATGGCGTGCTCCGGCGCCTCGAGCGGAACGCTGGCGAGCTTGGCGGCACGGGCGGCAAGCGCGTCCATGGAGATGCGGATGCCCGGCGCGATCGCTCCGCCAATGTAATAACCGTCCTTATCGATGACGTCGATATTGGTCGCGGTGCCAAAGTCCACCACGATCGCCGGCGCGCCGTAGAAAGTCTCGGCCGCAACGGCGTTGGCGACGCGATCGGCACCTACGGCCTGGGGGCGCGCCGCGCGCAGCTTGGTTACGGCGGCCGTCTGCGGCCCGATGACGATGGCGTCCGCGGCAATGCGGTCGGCCACGGCGTGCCACTCGCGCGAGAGCTGCGGCACCACGCCCGCAAAGGCGATTGCGTCGACCGCGTCGAGCGAAAGGCCGTACATCTTAAAGAAACCCATCAGGCGCACATGGATCTCGTCGGCGGTATAGGAGCGGTCGGTGGGCATGCGCCACGACTGCACCAGCTCGTTTCCGTCAAACAGACCCATGGCCGTCTGCGTGTTTCCCATATCGATAGCGAGCAGCATGTCTACTCCAGGTGTCGGCGTAAAAGGACGCGCACCATTGTATACGCGCCGCCGACGGCGCTAGGCTGCGATTTGTTCACGGTGATATGGGCTGAGGGGTTTAAATATGAAGGAATTATGCTCTACGAGATTTTCCTTGCCGTTTACCGAACTCCCACGTAATATTCTTTCTTGCGCACATGAGGCGCCCAGACATTGCGGGGTGGAGCAGTCTGGTAGCTCGCCGGGCTCATAACCCGGAGGTCGTAGGTTCAAATCCTGCCCCCGCGACCAAGAACTTGCAGCTCGTCGGTCAAGCCGGCGAGCTTTTTTGTTATCCCGGGATCGTTTCTTCGGTTCAATTCTCAGCCTCTCAATCAAAGATCTCGATCTGTAACACCAAGACCCGATTTGGGCGGCTAGGTGTTACAGATCGAGATATACCGGCGGTTTGGGCCGCGTTTGTCTAAATCTGTAACACGAGGGACGGATTTTGCCGGGCAGCTGTTACAGATTGAGATTTTCTAGCAGGCGGGTTTGGTTTGTCTTGATCTGTAACACCTGGGGTCGTTTTTGGCCGATGGATGTTACAGATCGAGACATTTTGTTGGGACGGTTCCCGTTGTCCCGATCTGTAACAGGTAGGGGCCAAAAGTGGGCCTAGATGTTACAGATTGAGATGTTTGGTCGGACCGAATTTGTTCGTCTCGATTTGTAACATCTAGGGTCGTTTTTGGTCTGTAAGTGTTACAGATCGAGATTTTCCGACGGACCGCTCCCGTTTGTCTTGATCTGTAACAGTAAGACCCGGTTTTTGCCGAGTAACTGTTACAGATTGAGACGAACCGACGGGCCGTCCCGCCCCATCCACCTGCCGTCACCTGATATTCGCCGATTTTCGTTGTGCCGCCGTGCTCTCATGCCATATCCTCTAGACAACTACGCGGCACCATCGCCGCCGCGTCTACAAGAGAGGAATGTCCATGACCGCACCTGCATCCAAGCTGCTCCAGCCCATTACGGTTGGCCCCCTTGAGCTCAAGAACCGCATTATGTTTCCGCCGCTGACCACCGGCTACGAGGAGCGTGACGGCTCCATTGGCGAGCGCAGCCTGGCTTTTTACGAGCGCCTGGCCCGTGGCGGCGTGAGCTACATCGTCATCGGCGACGTCGCTCCCGTCATGACCGCGAGCCCCACGCCCAAGCTGGCGACCGACGCCCAGATCCCCACGTTTAAGGCACTGGCCGACGCCGTCCACAAGCACGGCGCCAAGATTGCGCTGCAGCTGTTCCACCCCGAGTACGACGTGCCCGGTGTCGGCCGCATGGTCATGGGTTCCATGGCTGCCGCCAAGGCCGCGCAGGAGGCCAAGGCTGCCGGCGACGAGGAGACCTTTGCCGCCAAGATGGCCGAGTCCAACGAGATCCGCAAACAGGCCTATGCCAAGCTGCACCACGACATGCAGCACTTCGTGAACGAGGCGAGCGTAGAGCAGCTCACCCAGATCAAGGAGGCTATCGCTGCCTCGGCCGCTCGCGCGCAGCAGGCCGGAATCGACGCCATCGAGGTCCACGGCGACCGCCTGGTGGGTTCGCTGTGCTCGGCCATCCTCAACAAGCGCACCGACGAGTACGGTGGCTCGTTCGAGAACCGCGTTCGCTATGCGCTCGAGGTCGTCGCTGCCATTAAGGAAGCCGCGCCGCAGCTGATGGTGGAGTACAAGCTCCCCGTGATCATGGAGAACCCCGACGGCACGCCGCGCGGTAAGGGCGGCCTGCAGCCCGACGAGGCCTGCGAGTTTGCCAAGCTGCTCGAGAGCGCGGGCATCGACATGATCCAGGTTGCACAGGCAAATCACACCGGCAACATGGGCGACACCATTCCGCCCATGGGCGCCATGCCCTACAACTGGACGCTGCCCGTGGCCGAGCGCGTCAAGGCCCTGGTCTCCGTGCCGGTGGCAACCGTCGGCCGCGTGGTCTCGGTCGAGGCCGGCGAGAAGATCCTGGAGGATGGCTCTGCCGACATCGTCGCCTATGGCCGCTCGCTCATGTGCGACCCCGACATTGCGCTGAAGGCCGCCACGGGCGAGCCCATTCGCGAGTGCCTCAACTGCAATAAGGGCTGTGTCGACGCGATTCAAAACCGCAAGTACATCTCGTGCGTGCTTAATGCCGAGAACGGCGACGAGGCGACCATCGCCATTAAGCCGGGCGAGGGCGACAAGAAGATCGCCGTGGTGGGCGGCGGTATTGCCGGCCTGGAGGCCGCGCGCGTGGCGGCCAAGCGCGGTTACGACGTGACCGTCTACGAGGCGAGCGATCATCTGGGCGGCCAGATTGTGCTGGCGGCCGCGCCTCCGCGCAAGGACGAGATCATGCGCTCGGTCGAGTACTACGAGAAGATTCTGCCTGGCCTGGGCGTGAAGGTTGAGCTCAACCATGCCGCTACCGCTGAGGACCTCAACGCCGCCGACGCCGCGATTGTGGCCGTGGGCGCGCACGACGTGGTCATCCCCGTTCCGGGTGCCGACTCGGAGAAGGTCGTCTCGAGCTGGGACGTGCTGGCCGGCAAGGTGGAGCTTACGGGCCGCATCACCGTCATTGGCGGTGGCCTGGTGGGCACCGAGACTGCCGAGTACCTGCTGCAGCACGGCTGCGAGGTGGCGATCGTGGAGATGCTCGATAAGATTGCCGCGGGCGAGTCCGAGACCATTCTGCCGCTGATCATGAGCGACTTTGCCGAGCATAACGTGGAGCAGCACGTGAAGACCCGCCTGACCGCCATTACCGACGAGGGCGTGGAGGCCATTCGCGCCACCGAGGACGGCGCCGAGGAGCCGGTGAAGATCGCCTGCGATTACGTGGTGATGGCCGTGGGCTCCAAGGCCAACGCGTTTGACCTGGACGGCGTGACGGTGCCCGTGACCTGCGTGGGCGACTGCTCGGGCGAGCGCACCGCCGACATTGCCAGCGCCATCCGCACGGCATATCACGCGGCCAACGAGCTGTAGTCGAGAAAGCTATCGCGTATTGAGTGGGCGGGGAGTGCCGTATCGGTGCTCCCCGCCTTTTTGTCGATAAGAGGTGCCCCTGACCAGCGGATTCAGAAAATCCGAATCTTATGCATCCGAAAATCCGAATCCTTAGAACAGGAAAATCCGAATTATATGAACACGAAAATCCGAATCGCAACCACCCGAAAATCCGAATTTGCTACAGTGGAATAGAAGAATTAGAAAGCAGGAACTGGAAATCTGCGGGGGTGGCTCATGGCAGGCGAGAGGCTACATCGGGACGGATACATCCCACGTATCGTGGATGCGCAAATCGCGCGCTACCTTCGTGTCTTTGGCGCGGTCGAGATTGCGGGCACCAAGTGGTGCGGCAAGACGTGGGCCGCGCTCGAGCACGGGGCGTCCGCCTCGTATGTCGACGAGAATCTCGACCTCGCGCGTGCCGACCCGGCGATGATGTTGCTGGGGGACCGTCCGCATATTATCGATGAGTGGCAGCGCGTTCCCCAGATTTGGGACTACGTTAGACACGAGGTCGACCGCACCCGGGGTACGCGCGGCGCCTATATCCTCACGGGTTCCGCCACGCCTGCGTTTGGCTCAAAGGCGGAGGCGCCCGCGCATAGTGGAGCCGGCCGCATCGGCCGCGTCCGCATGCACCCCATGACGCTTGCCGAGACAGGTGAGTCCAACGGCAAGGTGAGCCTGGCGGGCTTGTTTGAGCATCGTTTTGAGCCCTGCCGGTGCAATGGCGATACGCCGGGGCTTGTCGAAGCCGCTTGCCGCGGCGGCTGGCCCGAGGCGATCGATATGGTTTCGGCTGACGCCCAGCTCATCGCCCGCGAATATCTCAACACCACGTTTTCGAGCAGCTTCCCGGCGGTCGGTCTCGACCCCGATATTGCTCGTCGAGTCTCCGCATCGATCGCGCGCAATCTGGGACAGGCAACCACGTATAAAACGATTCTTATGGATATGTTCGGTGCCGAGGAGGAACCCACAGCGTTTGCCGATGAGACCAAGGTGCGCAGGTACTTGGATGCCCTCAAAGGCATGTTCATTCTCGAGGAGGTTCCCGGTTGGGTTCCCGCCGCGCGCGACAAACGGCGCTTTACCGTCAAGCCCAAGCGCTATCTGGCAGATCCGAGCCTTGCTTGCGCCTTGCTAGGTATGTCCTCGCAGGCGCTGCTTGCCGACTGGCAGACATTTGGTCTGGTGTTTGAGAATTTGGTCATACGCGACCTTTCGGTCTACGCACGTTCGCTCGACCTGCTGGATAGCACGCCCGTGCGCTATTATCGCGACGATTCGGGTCTTGAGTGCGATGCTATCGTGCAGCTAGCCGACGGACGGTGGGCCGCCTTTGAGATTAAGGTGAGTGAAGATAAAGCGAACGCCGGCGTCGAGAGCCTCAAGCGCGTTCGCAAGAAGGTCTGTGGAAATCCTCGTTCACGCACACGCGAACCGGAGTTTATGGCCGTGATTGTGGGGGTGGGTGAGTACGCCCGCGAGGTCGAGGACGGTATCTACGTGATACCCGTTCGCGCGTTGGGGTGTTAAGGGGCGGCACGCCGTGTGTCCGCTGCCCGGCGCTACGGATTGGTGCAAGGGGGTCAGGTTTGTTTGCACCATGTTGGCGCGAAGTAACCTGACCACTTGCACCAAGGGTTTGACTTTTAAGACATCATTAAGGCTTGCGTTGTGGAGCGAACCGCAGGTCAATGCTATTCTTTTACCTTATCGTACGGTGTTGTATTCTGCCTGAATTCTCTACCTGCGAACAACGGATAAACGCGACCGAGCGGAAAGGATGGCACGCCCGCAAGCAGGGCAAATGTAAGCGATGAGTGGCATGGACCGACATAGCGAGCTCCAGCAGCACAAGACGGCGGCCGAGTACCGCCAAGCTGCCGACGAGCACGTGCGGACCCTCAAGGATTTCTGGAAGGATTTCCTGGTGAGCGGTCTGTTTGTGTTGGCCGCCATCGTTGCCATCTTTGCGTGTCTGGCCTGGTTTGCCGCGAATAACCGAGTGAGCGCCACGGGGGGTACGATCGGGGCGAAGGCGGATCGGTACACGCTGACCGCCGCGGGCGAGGGTGAGTCCGGCGCGCACGTGGGCTATTACGAGCGCTCCGAGCGCACGCCCGAGGAAAAGTATGCCATCGATGGCCTGGATACGACCGACGCCATGACGGTAACGCTCGGCTCCAACCTCAACAACGAGACCGCGGGCTCTCTGTACCCAGGTGCTCGCGGCAAGATTACATTTACGGTGAAGCCGCTGGTGAGTGACCTGGACGGGGTCACGATCAGTCTGTCGCGCTTGCTTAAGGTCACGAACACTGTTGGCGTTGTTGGGGACGGGGGAACGCTGGCGCCCGAGGCGGAGGCGCTCCTTGGCTTGATCAAAGGCCACTTGCTGTTCTTTACGAGCTGCGACCAGAACGGGTATTACTCGGGCCGCGTGGTTGATAGCAAGATCGAGATTCGCAAGTGCGAATTTTGCGAAAACGGCGATGTGAACAAGCCAACGAACAAACCCGTCACCATCAGCCTGTACTGGGTGTGGCCGGAGTACTTCCAAAACTTCGTCCTTACCGGCAACACGAATTACTACAAGAACCTGTTTGCGGCGGCGGGCGACGCAAAGTCTGACTACGGCGCTCTGCAGGCAGATATGAACGCGCATAAAGCGAACTACTTCTATGGCGCGGCAAACGGCACGAGTGCCGCCAACGCTCCTGCGGTTTCGGCTGACATATCCTTCGGCGACACCGCCATCTGCTCGGCGCTGTACAACAATGCCGACGAGCAGATCGGCAATAAGGTCAAATACATCCAACTTAGAATTAGCGCTCAGGAGGGCGTGAGCTCATGAGCACCATGCAAACGCGCCTCGGCGATGCCCGCAATTGGATAGAAAACCACCGCGCACAGGCCCTTGCGGTCCTGATATTGCTGGCGGCAATCGCTCTTATCATCGGCTTGTCGCTCTCGTGGTTTGTGGGCAGCAAAAGTCTGTCTACGGTGGGCAAGATCCAAACGCCCGCGCAGCTTAAGATCATGGGTCCCAACCAGACGAGCATCGAGCCCATCGAGATTTCGTATGACGAGTCACGGGGCGATGTTAAAAACATAGACGGCACCGTGACCGTTCGTCGCGAGTTTTGTGTGCAGAGCGACAATGGCGATCCCGCTGCCGGCGGTCAAGCGTTTGAGCTGCAGATTGCCAACACAACGAATATCACGGGGCTGACAATCAACGTGTATCACGTGACGGTCAATAATCCGAACGATAAAAACGGCACTGTGGTCGGCCTCGACGGGCTCAACCGCACCTACTCATGGAGCAAGAAGAGCAGCACCCCGATTGAGTTTGCTTTTATCAACTCCGCGGACGGGACAAGTGCGTTGGCTAAAGAGCTTGAGGCAAACGACCCGACGTACGGCTCGTACGTGAATGTCCAGAAAAACGCCCGTCCGCTGTATCGGTACCACAAGTTCGCAGGGAGTGGGCTCGATGGCTGGAATGGCAAAACAGCCAACGTCGCCACGAACTTCATCATCGAGTGCACATGGAATCCGGGCGTTGTGACCGTAAACGGAAAGACGGTCTCCAACGTCAAAGAGACCGACATGGTTTATCTAATTGCTCGCGGCACGAGTGGCAACTAATAACAAGAAGGGAGGGGCGCCAGATGCGAAAAGACAAGAAAGAGCAAAATGAAATCGCGAGGCCTGTTGGCAAGCACTTTGCGCAGGTGGATGATTCTAAGGCAGAGCCTTGCTGCGTAGAGTCGGCGGCCCCTGCTTCCAAAATGCGCAAGCGCCTGTGGGCGGTTGCGGTGCTGCTATGCGCCGTCGCGATTGCGGCGGGTACCCACCTTACTTACACGGCCTTTTTGGCGGGCGACTTCCTTAAGTCGGTCGCTGTCTCGGGCACGTCACAGGCGCTGTTTGCCTCGGACATGCTTACGGGCTACACGAATGAGACGCTGAATGATGAGGGTATTGCCGTCCGAAGCGTCATCGCCGACACGAGTGGGGAAAACTGCTCTTTTACCTTTCGCATTTACAACCATCTGCTGGGCGACAAGAACAAGGTCAACGACAAGGACGTTAACGCGACGCTGAGCGTGAAGGCGACGGGAACGACGAAAGCTTGGAGCATAAGCGGTTCGCCCACGCTGACGGCGGGCGGCACGGTCGACCTTTCCTTCCCTGCCAACAGGGCAACCATGTATACCTATAAGGTTACATTTTCCAAGGCGGACCTCAACAAAGCATCCTTCACCGTTAAGGCCCAGGTCGGCTCCAATAGCCCCGGCACCAATCTTAAATGGCTCGCCGCCAAGATTGCGCCTTCCGAGCGTGCAGAGGTAACGGCTTCGGGCGTTTCGGGCGAGTGGGTCGACAAGAACTCGGATATCAACGCTTTCGACGCTTACAACTATCGCGCGACCGTTACGGGCGCGCCAACAAAAATCAAGCTTACATGGGGCGACAAGGTTGAGCTTGACCCATTTTTGGCGACGAATCATTCCGACGCGACCTTTGATGGAAGGTCGGTTACGTTCACCATGGATCCCGGGTCGGAGATTATTACCTTTTACCGTTCGACGGATGCCGCGCCCGGCAGCTTGGATGACATCGGTGTTACGTGCAGGGCTGCGTAGGCCAACCGCAATCTGTGATTTTGAGACCCCGCACGGGGCATGAGATAGAACGAGGTAGGACCAGATGAGAACGGCAAAGCGCATAACAACCGCATGCCTGACCGCGATCATGATTTTCCAGGCGCTTGCGCCCTCCACGGAGGTGTTCGCGCAAGAGCTCGACGCCGTCATGGAGGCATCCGTCTCCGCCGCGCGCGCCGCGGGCAACACGGCGCGCTCCGTACAGGATGCTGTGGCCACCGCGCTGCAAGATGCTGACCAGACTACATCTGATGATGTCGCAACGACTCCGGGCGCCGACGCTGGCGCTACCGAGGGCGGCGACGGTTCTACCAACGCTGGCGAATCACAGGACTCCACGACCGATGGAACCACTAACGGCGATACCCCAACGGAGGGCGACGCGTCCCAAGACGATGCGGCTGCCGATGAGGGTGCTGCTGACGGAGAACAAGCGGATGACGCGGACGCGGATGCTGCTGATCAGGCAAACACCGCCCCCACCATCGCTACTGTCGAGGATCTCAGGCACGCGTTGGGTGACGGCAATGTCATCACTGACGACTTGGGCGCCGTCACGGCCATTACCTTTGAGTCCAACGCCGACCTTATCGCCATCTCCAACACCGATCCCGCCATCTACCAGAACGCGAACATCTCCAAAGGTGACTCGACCGGTATCGACTTCGACGTGTGCGGCGCGGAGATCGTGGACGGCCTGGGTAGCCTCACGTTCCAGGGCTTCGGCAGCGATGCCTACCCTTTCAAAGGCGCGCTCAACCTCGGCGACAGGACCCTGACCGTCAACAAGACGCTCTTCAACAACATCGAGCTCAGCGACGCCAACAGCACCGTAAAGCTCACCTGGAAGGGTACCGATGCCCAGCCCATCGTGGCCGCAAAGGTCACGGGCGCGGACAAGACGCTTGCTGCCACCGTAACCGTGGGCACGCCCAAGAGCGATACCGAAAAGGACATCTGCAAGCTCGCCTCGCCACTTGTGGGCGAGGTCACGGGCGCGCTCACGCTTAACGCAACCTACGTGACAAGCGCGAACAGCCCCCTGGCGATCGATATGCAATCGAGCACAGGCAACATGGGCTTGCTTGTGAACACCCTTGCCGAAGGAGCATCGCTTACGCTTGCGGGCCTCGCCCTGCCGGACAAACTCGACGGTACCCCCACTATCAACGCGACAGCCGCTGATGCCAACGCGGGGGGTCTTATCGGCGAGGCGCGGGAGGGTGCCACCGTCGCCCTACCAACTGGCATCGATGTCTCGGCGCTGAGCGTCGCAGGTAAAAACGCGGCGGGCGGTCTTATCGGTAAGGCCACCAACCTCACGCTCAACATCGCTGATGGCGTAACGGTTAAGCCGGCGTGCAACGTCGGCGATAAAGACAGCGCTTGCTCCGGTGGCGTCATCGGCGACGTGAGCTTTGCGCAAGGATTTATCGTTAAGCCCAATATGTTCGACCTGGGCAAGCTTGTGACGCTTGGTGCATCGCAACGCGCCGGCGCCCTTTTTGGTGTGGCCGATATTTCTAATGGCGACATCGTGGTGCAAGGCGGAACGTATAAGAGCAAGTTCACCTTACCGGAAGAAGTTAGCTTCAACGGCAGCTACGGCGGCCTTGTCGGCAAGGTGTTTGCGACGGCAAAAGGCGTCGATGAGTCGCTGCGCGCCTTTGTGGTCCAAAAGGATGCGGATAAGAAAACGTGCTCAATTGAGTTTGAACTTGCGGGCAAGCTGTCCGATACGGGCGGTGTTGTTGGCTATGTTGGCGATAGCGCGGACTCCAATTCGCAGCCTGTCGCCGTTGTGCTCGACGGCGTGACGGTTGCGTGCAAGGGAGATGCCCCGACGCGAACGGACGCCGGAAAGTTCGGTGGTGCCGTGGGCGTTGTCGACGCGCGCAATGTCCTTGACGTGCGAGATTTCAAACTTACAAGCGACAATCCTATCGGTAAGGCGCAAAGCAACCGTGCCGCGGGAATTGCAGGCTCCGCGTGGAATGCTGTAATCAAATTCAGCGGCATCACGGATCTGTCGGGCGCAAGTTTTGCCGAAAACAGCACGACGGGCCAGCTCGTATACGAGAATCACAACGCGCTGATTTTTGCTGTCGGCGATGGCTCTGACGCTGACAAGGGTGCAGCGGGCTGGACCTTCAAACGTAGCAATACTGCCTCGAAGACGGACGACATCGCGACCTACGGCGAAGTTATTCGTCTGGGCGGCGACTTCATTAAGCTTGATGTGGACACTCATAAGTTGACCTTGCCGGATTCGTTGACGGCAGCTAACGGTGCCTACACCCTAACCTCTGTTGAGGATTTCGCCAAACTTGCAATCACCTGGCAAACCAACGGCTACTACTCCATGGTCGAGGGCGTTTCCGAAAACAACCCGAACATCTTGCAGTCCTCGACCATTACGGTGAACGGCACTATTGATCTCAAGGGCACGGGCCTGACGGGTTTCACGCAGGATCGTGCAGACGGCTCGCAAGTTTTCTCGGGAACGTTGAACGGCGGCGGCACAAATGGCAACGGCACAATCAACCTTGCCGTCGGCGAGCCGTACGGCAAGCGTGGTGAAGCTGTGCTCGACGGCAATGACACGAGCAACGGCAACGGCAAAATCTACCGCCACGGCCGCTTGGGCTTGTTCGCGGCCGTCAACGGCGCAACCATCTCCAACGTCACAATCGCTGGTTCCATGAAGTTTGATAACGGTTCGGCTATCGATGCCGGGTCGCTTGCAGGTACCATCGTCGGCAACCTGCCATTGTCTGGCGTAACGTGCAAAACGAATATCGCGTGTGATGATACGTTCGGCAACGAAGTGAACATTGGTGGTATTGCGGGCAGCGTGTCGGCGGCTTCTACGGTTGCGTTTAAGGATAACAGCAGGGCTCAAGCGACCATCGCTGCAACTAAAACGCTTAACGGCAATAGTCGCATTGGCGGCGCCATTGGTTATGTGGGCGATTATGGCTCGTCATTCAATGTTGCGGGCCTCGAAGTCGCCGGATCAATCGAAACCGGCAATTGCACCAGCGGCAAGATTGCCCAGGTCGGCGGTCTTATCGGCTGCATCGCACAGAGCACCTATGGGGCTGATGGGGCAATAGCCAACTCGGCCAAAAAGGACGTTAACATTACGGGCCTTTCGTTCAACTCGTTCAAGATGGGAGTCGGAAAGAACGGCGATAAGCTCAATGGCGTGGGCGGTCTCTTGGGTTATAGCTGGGGCAACGCGGTCGTAACTATCGGAGATGACAACATTAACAAGAGTGAAAACTCCTATGCTTTGAAAACGACCAACGCTTCTATAATCGCGACTGTGGATGATTCCAAGGAGCTTGGCGGCCTTGTATACGCAGCCAGCGGTCACTGGATTATCAACAACTACGCCATCGATCTCTCGGGCACAAAGATTAATGCAGGCGCCGCTCAGACGCTCGGCGTTCTAGTTTGCCGCGGCTGCAAGGTGGATGATAAGACGACATATGGCGTCGAGAGCTACCTAGGCCTGTACTTGGAGGACAGGGCTTATTGGGATACCGCCTATAGGGTGCCCACCGGCGAGGGGGCCATCGTTGCGTCGGGCGTAACGTCCTTCGATGAATGGGTTGGCAGCGGTGTAAAACCAAACAACGGCAGCAAGCTCATGGACGCCGACTGGAACACGGTCGTTTCGCTACACACACAGAAAAACAAGCTGGACATGGACGGCGATTCCACAAAAGACAACAGCTACCATAATCGCTCGTCTTTCGGTCGAAGCCAGAATACGAACGGCAATACCCGCTACTTCTACAACCTCGACATAGCCTCTAAGAATTGTGAAGGCGGCTTTAGTGGCAGTCAAATCGATACAGCGGACAAGCTGCTCTTATGGTCTGCTTTCTGCTATGCTCCCGCCGGTATTCGTTCGACAATCGTTCCCGATGGTACGACAGGGCTCGATGATTCCATAACCATAACGGGCACAATCGATTTGGCCGGCTACAGCTACTATCCCACTCAACCGATCGGAGAGGTGACGGTTAATAATGCGGCCATCACCTTCTACTACTCCAAGATCAAGGCCGAGCAGAATGGCAACAAGCTAAACTCCGATGCCACCCAGCACGAGAACATGCACTGCGGTCTTTTTCAAACGGTGGCAGACGGCGATCTCACAGTAAGCAACGTCACTTTGGGTGGTACCGTTGGGCCCGTTATCAATGACGGAAAGAGCTCTACTGACGCTATTGGCGCGGGCGGAAGCTCATCGGGCGCGCTCGTGTGCCGCTACGTGTATGGGTCCAGCGACGGCAATGGCACCAAGATTAGAAAGATCTCAATTGATGATCTTACACTCAACAATCTGATTGTCGACGGCGCCAACAGCGCCACGGACGCTTACGCCTATATGCCTCTGCTCATCAACGAGATGCAGAAGTACGTGAGCCTGAACGCGAAGAATATCAAGACTACTGGGTACACGAGTGGCACCAAGGCGGCTACGTCGCTGTTCGGAAAGCTTGGTGTAGGCAGTGAGGCCGATCAGGTGACGGCGAAGTTTGAGCAAATCAGCTTGCCCAGCCAAGAGAACAATACGATCTTCACCCATGCGAGCCTGCTGGAGAGTTTTGGCTACGGAAGCACGAGCACGGGCTCTGCGGACTACACCTTTACTAGGGCTGATGCCGATGCGGGCAAGGTGACCTACGGATCCGAGATTGATGGGAGTACGGAGTACCCGGGCAAGCAGCTTTGGTATTACGACGAAGCGACGTATGGTGCCGTGAGCGGCTATGTGACGGTTGATGGTAAGAAGGACGGTGACGTCAGGCCTTGGTTCGGTGACTACCTTCCTTATGTTTACAAGGGAAAAGCCGCCGAGGATGGCGTCCAGTATCACGAAATTAAAGTCAACCAGCGCATTCCAAAGCTGGTAATGGGATGTGGTACCTACGGCGATCCTTATTCCGTCACAAACGCGGCGGAGATGAATGCCATTGCCAACTACATTAATAACATGACGGCGCTTGACGGCTGGGAGGTCACCATTGTCGCCGACCAGGGTAGGCTCTGCACTCGCCGCAGCAGCGATCACTCGACCGACAATGAGGTTACGTACGTCTACAAGCAGGCGAACGGTACCGATAATAAATGGGAGAAGAAGACCGGAGACGCGTCGACCAATTCCCCGCAGACGCTGAGCGACGAAACCATGCACCGCTATATGCAGAGCGCGTATTACAGCATCGAGCCTACTGAGGGCAATACGATTACTCTCGACGGCGCATCGTTTGGCGGTTTTGGAAATAGGGCCAACCCGTTTAGGGGCGTCATCGTTGGCAACTTTGGCAGTGATAATAAAAACGCAACCATCAAGATAGAGAATAACGAGGGTTCGCTTCGCGGCCTTATTCCCTATAGTTACGGCAGCGTGGTGCGCGATCTGAATATTCGCTATGTGAACGCGTCGGCGACTATTACTTATTCTGCCAAGGATGCCGACGGCGTTCCGACGGCGTTTTTCGGTGGCGTTGTCGGCTGCATCCTTGGTGGCGATAACATTATCGATGGCGTGGTCGTTAATGGGACGACGGCCGAAAACCCTACAACGGGATTTACCGTCACGGGCGGTGGCGACAAGCCGCATCTTGTTCCCATTGGTGGCTACGTCGGTGCCATTGCGGGTGGCGGCGTGATTTTCCGCAATATGGACAAAAGCGGAAAATCTTCCTGGCGTGCTGGAACTGGTGACAAATCTCGTGGTCTGGGAAAGGGCAACTTTGATCTCTACAACAATCCCTACGTCGGTCGCGTGATTGATGGCTATGCCTTTAGCGAGGGCTGTAAGGTTGAAAACGGTAACGCTAACTACCAGATTAACGAGCTCACAAAAAAAGGAACCCCCTGTGTCACCACCACGGGCACCGACAACAAGTACCTCGGCACTAACGCCGAGGCTCCTGTGACCATGGTGAAAAACGCCCAGGGCCTTTTGGTGCTCTCGGCCATCATCAGCTCGGGTGCGGGTGCTGGCGCGGCACATACCAACTACTCCAATAATGGCGTGTTCCGCGGTTCCAAGGCTTACTGGGGCAGCGATTCGCAAGACCCGGCGATATGCGGCTACCTGTTTGGCAACAAGGAATATGGCAAGGTACGGAATGCTAACTACGCAAATGTGGGCAAGCCTGAGAGTGCTGCCGGCGATTTCGAAATCGCCAAAAACGACGACCAGAAGGCCCCCGGCAAGCAGGGGTGGCACGGCCCGCTCGACCATGATGACGATGTAAATTCGCCCTACCTGGTGGCGTCCTACGCTGCCGACTACCAAACGGGCTATGTGTGCGCGTCGAAATCGATCGGCATGAGCTTGGAGTTCAAGCAGGGCGACACCTACGATATGACCGACTACGGCACGGGGTACGTGGGCCTAAACGGCCGCTACTATTCCAATGCCTGCAATTCGAACCAGCCGGGCACCGACCGCGACCGTATTACGCCGCACGTAGCCACGATCGACGGTAACGGCGCCACCATCACGGTGGGTACCGAAGGCACCGCCTACGGCGTCGTCGAATACGCCGACGACGACTATAAGGTCTCGGGCGTGGGTGGTCTATTCAGCACCGTGATGTTCACCTCCACCAATGTGGGGCAGAGCGTCACCGCGAACGACGGCGCGCAGGTCAAAGACCTCACCTTTAGCAACTGCAACGTAGCGCTCACCTATATCGACACCAACGGCGAAGCCAAACCAGGAGAGGCGCCGAACGACCTTACCGGTGCCGGCCTTTTGGCGGGTGCAACGGCCAACTACGACGACGGCACGTGCGGCATCTACCGCAACGTGCAGATGAAGAACTGCACCGTGTCGGGCGCAAAGAGCGTAGGAGGGCTTCTTGGCAGCTCGGGCCGCGCCAGACGAACTACGAGCGAAGACAGAACCTATATGGTCGAGTTCGGGGACGGGTGGGGCCCCGCGTATCTCTATGACTGCTCATACACTGGCCTTAACGTCACGGGCGAGAAGAATGTCGGTGGCTATGTGGGTACGGTCGCCTCGGCGTGCGGTGTGTGGACAACCGCAGGCACAGGGGTGAGCGAAAGGACCGTTGGCAAAAACTCGACCATAACTGCCACAGGGACAGTGCCCTACGTGGGCGGCGTGCTCGGCTATGTCGAAAGAAGCGATATCTCGGTCAACACCAACATCGGCACCACCACAGCGGCCCAGTCGTCGTGCACGGCAGTCATCTCTGGGGTAAACGTGCTAGCCACCGGGTCGAACTCCGATGACCATATGGGCGCCGGCGGCGTGGTCGGACGCGCCCGTGGCGGCGTTATTTCTATGAGCAACGTGCGCATTGATGGCGGAAACGGCACCGAGAACGCCGTCATCGGCGATAAGGCCGGAACGAACAATAGCATCTACAATGCGGGCGGCCTGATTGGTGAGGTTACGAGTAGCGGTAGCCCCAACAAGTACTGGTTCGACGACTGCAGTGTCAAGAATGTCAGCATCGCCGGCACCGGCAAATGCTCGGGCGGGCTTATCGGCTACTTCTTCAGCAATGTGAATATAGCCTGCAACAACATCGCGATCGAGAACGCTACGATTAAGGGTAACTGGAGCGGCGGTCTGCTGGGCGCGAATAACGCGAGTAACAGCGGATCCGTCGTCATTGACGTTACCAACACAAAGGTATCCAACACCACGTTTAGCGAAAGGTCCAACGGCGGCATTATGGGCGACGGGCGCGGCCAGTTCCATCTGTTAAACGTGCTCATGGATAGCAATAGCTACAATGCGGGCAAAACCCAGGGCGTACTCTTGGGCGAGGTTGACACGGGGGATGGTAAGTACAGCCTTTCCGCAGCGGGCGTGGAAGTAAAGCCCGGTAGTGGCAAGACCACGAGCGACCTGCCGCCGATGGTTTACACGACCAATACGAATACGGCTGCTGTTAACGAGAAAACTTATATTGCCTTCGGCGACTACAACGGCACGGCTGCCGCGCCCAACGAGAACAAAACGCTTTACGGCGCAGGCGATACTGCTACCACGGCAACGAGTCCGTACGTGACCACGAGGCCCGTGAGCACGCTGGCGGTGCGTGCCTCCGACGGCGACACCACCGACCGCTACCTGTTTGGCGACGGCGCCGCCATTGACACCGCGACGACCATCCAAAGCCAAGCGGGTGCCCGCGTTCCCGGCCGCTACACCTACACCAACATCGCCGGCATCAATGATGCCGGCGCATACCAAAACACGAGCACCTATAGCGCGGACAGCTCGCGTAGCACCTATAACGCTAACAACATTACTTCGGGCAAGAAGGCCAAAACTGACTTCCCCGTGCTCGTGATTCCGGGCAACGATACCACGACGGTGGAGAGCTACCTGAACATCGTGACCAATGGCGGCTTCTCCGATGCCCGCCGCCTCAACGGCAGCACCGCGCATGTGACCGCCACCGCCGAGGTCTTCTCGCTCGCCGATAACGGCACCTTCGTCAAGGACGTAGCCGCCTCGCAAGCGCCCACGCTCAAGGTGCTCAACAATGGCACGAGCTCTATGGCATTCCGCGCGAGCACCGACTGGGACAATGAGCAGGGGCGCTTCACGCTGCTTACGGTCACCTTTAGCGAGGCCGGCCAGAGCTACCGTGTACAGGTACCCATCATCGTCAAGCGCATGCTCGAGATCGACTTTACCGCCACCTACTCCGAAGGTGCGAACTTCAAGGCTGCCGACTATGCGACAAAATACGACAAGCACGTACTTGTGAGCAGCGGCGACACCATGACCGGCTACCTTACCTGGACCTATGGCAGCGCTCGGGGCAAGCCGGTCGATTACGGCTGGAACACGCTGCTCGAAGCCGGCGGCTCTATGGGTCCGCTCAACAAGAGCATTACCTTCGGTGCCACGCTGCCCGAGGGTACACAGCTCACACTCGTGGACACGGCCAACAACAGCCGCGAATATCACTACACGGTGGGCACGGGTGGCGCGACGTCAGTCAAGCTCACCGAGTTTGTGGACGCTGGCAACAAGGCTTACTACACCGAACCGTGGCTGAGCGAAATCGTGGGCGTGAAGGCCGATGAGGCCAAGGAGGACAAGGACGGCGCTTGGGTCAAGCTCGCCGATGACGAGGTCAAGGACAAGAGCCAGGCCGAACTCGCGAAGATGGCTGGCGCCAAGGTCGATGGCGCGTACTACCGCGCGCGCACTTCTTCCGACGCGACGGGCACGTTCTATACCCTCTCCGTTGATAAGGAAGAGCCCAAGAGCGAAAACTTCTACTTGGTGGTGCGCACGCCGGCGGGGTCCGCGGGCGTCAACGGCTACACCGCCACCACGGTGGACACGAGCCTCAACGAGCACATCAACTACCTGCTGCGAGGCAAGAAAGCAGCCGACGGCAAGGCTGCCGAGGATGGGCACCAGAATACGCCCTCGACCTACAGCGTGGCATCAAACTACACGCACAGCCTCGTTGACAACAAGCGTAACCTCGTCGACAACAGGGACAGCATCAACCGGATGGAGCTCAAGGAAGCCACCTATTCGCTTTCCATGAACGTGAGCGACACCGTGACGTTTGACTCGAGCCAGCAATACACGAGCTCTGACGCGCTGTATTATCAGCTCGATTCGTCGCTTGTCACCTATCACGATGGCGTCATCGCGGACTCGGTAGGATACCCCACGGGCACGCAGGGCACGTATGAGTTCTACGTTAAGGTGGGTGATAACTACTACACCTGGGGCGGGTCGGGTTGGAATCTGGCCGGCACGAAGGAGACCCCAGTGGTGTCGGGCCTTAGTTGGACTGCGAACGGTGGCGACATGTCACTGGTGCTTACCGATGCTGAGGGTAATCCCATCGATATGTCGGGCCTGCGCGAGATCGCCAAGAACCATGTCAACGCCTTCACCGTTACCATGAGGGCCGCGCTCACCATGACGGAGCCTGCCTGCCAGGCGGGTATCGTGGCCTCGCAGAACAGCGGCACCGACCGCTACACCAAACCCAACTACCGCGCGTACCTTTCCACGCATGCCGACACGCTCAGCACCAGTAGCAACTCGGCATACAACGATGGCGGCGCCGGCTACTACCGTATGGATGTGGGCTCATCGACCATCGCGCTCGAGGCGTCTAAGAAATCCCAGTTGGGCATCAACATCGATGACCTCAAGTCCGCTGACGGCGAGATCGCTCTGGTGGGTACCTACGACCTGAGCAAGCTCACGGGCGCCGAGGCTAAGATCGACGCCGCAAACACGGTGACCTACACGCTGAGCCTGGAGCAGCGGCAAGATAATGGCGGCTATGCTCCGGTCGGCGATATCTCGAACTACATTACGGTGCTCGGCAGCGATTACCTAGGCACGGGTGCGGCATCCGCCGACGGCAACAGCTATGTGTTCACCGACACCAAGACCAACGGCGCGTTCCTCACGCGCGACGGCAACAGCCTTGCCTTTAAGCATGCCTTCCGCGTTAAAGTGAATACGAATGTTGAGGGTGAGAACCAAACTTACGCAAACTACCGCTTGGTGCTTACGGCCAATATTATGACCGGCAACGTTGTCGACGACACACCGGTCAACGTTAGCAACCTTGATGGCTATTCGCACTCCGACTACGTGACGTACACGCTAGCGCGCATCAACACCGAGGGCATTCGGCACGAGACGAAAACCAACTAGCTACGCGAGGGGCGGCAACCACCCGGTTGCCGCCCTTTTTCTTGTTCGCTTGGCCTACTGCTGCCCCAGCTCTCCACCAACTTTCCAGCTGTCCACTTAACTTACCACTCAAGGTGGAAAGCTGGAAAGTTAAGTGGAAAGCTGGTAAGTTAGGTGGAAAGTTGGAAAGTTGGGAGGTTCGGCATGAATGAGGAGTGGTTGGCGCAGGTTATCCATCATCTGCGGGCAATAGGAAACGACACCCAGCAGTACGAAGTAAAAGAAGCCAAGGGCGCGCTCCCCAAAAGCATCGTCGAGACGCTTTCGGCATTTTCCAACGCGCAGGGCGGCTTTATCATCCTCGGCATTTCCGAAAAGAACGGGTTTATGCCCGTCGAGGGTTTTGATGCCCGCAAGATGCAAGACGCCCTCTCTTCTGCATGTGAAAAGCTGACGCCCGTTGTGAGGCCGGATATCCAAGTGCTCCCCTTCGAGGGTAAGCTGGTGCTTTGCGCGCGCATCAAAGAAATGCATCCACGCGATAAACCCTGCTATATTGCGGCACGCGGAATGTACGATTCGTCCTTTATCCGTACGGGCGACGGCGACCGGCGCATGACTCCCTACGAAATCGATCGCTTTATGGAGGAGCATGTTCAGCCTACATACGACGACGAGCCGGTCGAAGGTGCCACGCTCGATGACCTTGACGCCGATCTTTTGCAAGGGTTTATAAAACGCCAGCGCGAGCTACACCCTAGGCTTTTGGGCACCAGAAGCGACGATGAGATTCTCCTTGACCTGCATGTGACCAAAAGGGTGGACGACGCAATCGTGCCGACGCTTGCTGCAATTGTCGCGATGGGACGGTTTCCGCAAAAGTTCTTCCCACGTCTCAATGTGACCTTTACGGCGTACCCCGGGACCACAAAAACGCAGCGAGTAAGTGATAACAAGCGTTTTGTGGATTCTCAGACCATTTTGGGTCCGATCCCTTTCATGATTGAGGACGTGCTTGCCGCCGTTGCGAGAAACACCCGAAACGCAGCGGTTATCGAGGGCGCGTTCCGGAAAGATGTGCCCGATTATCCGCCCGTGGCGCTGCGCGAGGCGGTGGCGAACGCGCTCATGCACCGCGACTACTCTTCCGCCGCGCGCGGCTCACAAGTGCAGGTCAACTTGTATATCGACCGCGTCGAGATTCTCAATCCCGGCGGGCTGTACGGCGACGTAACGATCGATTCGCTGGGAGTTTCTGGGGTTTCGTCATCCAGAAACCAGTTCCTTTCAAATATCCTCGAGACCACGCCGTACCCAGACGGTGGCTACGTGGTCGAAAATCGCGGCACTGGTTATCAGGAGATAGGTGAGCAGCTCGAGCGGGCAAACATGTTGCCGCCCGAACCAAAGAACTCGACAGTTTCTTTTTCGTTGACGTTCGATAAGCGAAAGATAATGCGGGCGGAACAGGTGACGTCTGTGGGGCATGTGGACGAGGCAATCTTGGATTACCTGGCAACACATTCTTCGGCCTCGACCAAGGAGCTCACCGACGCTTCGGGTTTGAGCAGGAGCGCCGTTTCCAACCACATAAAAGGCTTGATTGGTGCGGGCAAGATTGAGGCGATGGAGCCTCCGCGCAGCCCGCGACAACGGTATCGACTCGCGAAGTAGGGCTGTCCGTCGCCCATGCTTCGGTCTCCCAACTTCTTTCCAGCTTTCCACTTAACTTACCACTTAAGGTGGAAAGCTGGAAAGTTAAGTGGAAAGTTGGGAAGCAAGTGGAAAGCTGACATGTTAGGTGCGGACTGACGAGGGGTTAATAATTGCACAAACCATACCAGCTAAACAAAAAGATACCAATCTGGTTGGTAAAACACCGTCAATGAGCCGCGAGCCAACTAGCTGCGTAAATAAAACCTAAAGAACTGTTGCAAATGAATGGCAAATACCCAGATGCCGCCGTTGCGATTTTCAATTAACTGTTACGCGGGAACAGCAAAATGCTACTATCTAACAAGCACGTAAGAAAGCAAATTAACGGTTAAGGCTAAGAAGTGGCAGGTATGTCGGAAGCAACTAGGACTCGCACGCATGCGCCCGAGGTTAGGCAGCGCGCCGTCGAGATCCTCCAAGAGGGGGTCGGTCACCGCGCCCTCGCCGCAAAGCTTGGCATTCCCCAGGCCACGGCTCGTCAGTGGGCCCGCGCATATGCCGTGGGCGGTGCCGACGCCGTGCTCAACGCGGGCGCTCGTCATCACACCTATTCGTACGACGTAAAGCTCGCCGTGGTTAAGGACCGTTTGGAAAACGGCCTGACGGTTCGCGAGGCTATGATCAAGCACAAGATTCCCAGCGAGTCTTCAGTCAAGGCTTGGTGCCGCCAGTATCGCGAGAGCGGTGAGTCCGCGCTGGTCGATAAGCCGCGCGGTCGCAAGCCGCGCGTTAAAAAGGCGGAATAGCGAACGGGATGGTGCGCCCACAGGGGCGCATTTTTCTTGCCGCCCCTCTGCTCCAATGCGGACAGACTCCTTGCCCCGTACGCCTAAAACTCCCCAGTTGACCGAAAACCCGCCGCCGCTACTCCTCAATTGAGCTATAACGTTAAACAATTGCAGCGTTTTTGCATGGGGGAGTGATGGTATGACGCTACTGTATTTCCTTACCCTGTTTCCGCTGGTACCGGCGCTGGGCATGCTGCTCGCGCACGGTGACCGCGCCCGCGATGCGGTGGGGCTCATAGGTTCCGGCATCATTATGGCGGTGACAGTTGTAGTCGCCGTCATGTTTTTTGGCGCGGGCCCGCAGAGCTTTGAGGTTGCCTCCGACACCTCGCATGTGCTCTCGATCATCAGCTCCGCCATCGATGTCATTCTGTGCGCCGTCATCCTGTACAACGCGTACAAATATAGGAACGTGCTCACCACGGTGCTCGGCATAGTCCAGCTGGTGGGCTCGCTCGCCTTTGCAGCCATGACGCTGCCCGCGGCCGAAGCCGTCACGGCGACGCCGCTCTACCTGGACTACATGAGCGTGATCATGGTCCTCGCCGTCGGCATTGTCGGCAGCCTAATCTGCGTGTATGCCCTGGGCTACATGAAGGACTTCCAGGCCCACGACGAGCACGAGGCCGCGCTGCGCGGGCAGACCGCGCCCGACCGACGCCCTCAGTTCCTGGCGCTTATGTTCCTGTTCCTCTCGGCTATGTTCGTCATCGTGACGAGCGACAACCTTGAGTGGCTGTTCTGCGGCTGGGAAATCACCACCGTGTGCTCGTTCCTTATGATTGGCTATACGCGCACGCCCGAGGCCATCAAGAACGCCTTCACCCAGATCATCCTCAACATGCTGGGCGGCATCGCGTTTTTGGCCGGCCTCATGTACCTGCACGTTAACGGCATGCCGCTGACCATCTCGGGCATGATCGAGCTTTCCGGCGCCGGAACCGCGCAATCCGCGCTGCTGGTGATGCCGGTCATCCTGTTGTCGCTCGCCGCACTCACCAAGGCCGCACAGATGCCGTTCCACACTTGGCTGCTCGGTGCCATGGTTGCCCCCACCCCCACGAGCGCCCTGCTGCACTCGTCCACCATGGTCAAAGCTGGCGTGTTCCTGATGGTCAAGCTGAGCCCGCTCTATGCCATCTATCCTGTGACCGGCTTTATGGTCACGAGTGTGGGTGCCATCACGTTTTTGCTCGCTGCCCTCATGGCCATCTCGCAGAGCAACGCCAAACGCGTGCTCGCGTACTCCACCATTTCCAACTTGGGACTCATCAGTGCCTGCTTGGGTGTCGGCGCGCCCGAGGCCGTGTGGGCGGCCATCTTCCTGATCCTGTTCCACACGGTGGCCAAGTCGCTGCTGTTCCTGTGCGTGGGCACGGCCGAGCATCATATCGGCAGCCGCAATATCGAGGACATGGACGGTATGTTCAGCCGCATGCCGCACCTGACGCGTCTGATGATGCTGGGCATCATGGGCATGTTTGTGGCGCCGTTTGGCATGCTCGTGTCCAAGTGGGGCGCCCTGGTGGCGTTTGCCCAGACCGGCAACGTGCTCATGATCATGGTGTTGGCCTTTGGCTCGGCTGCGACGTTTTACTTCTGGGGCAAGTGGCTTGCCAAGCTTTCGGGCGTCGACCCCACGGCTCAAAACGTTGAGGTCAATGTCCATAAGACAGAATGGATGGCGCTCAACACCATCGCCGCGCTTCTGATTCTGTGCTGCGTGGCGTTCCCGGTTATCTCGAGCGGTCTGGTGTCGCCTTACTTGGCCATGGTGTTTGGCCGCGTGCCGTACGTTATCGGCAAGGACGCCATGTATCTGATGGTGGTTATCGTGGCGTTTATCGCCGTGGTGCTGCTGACTTCATTCCGCGTGAGCAACAAACCGCACGTAAACGTATATCTTTCGGGTGTGGGAACCGAAAATTACCGCCATTTCCGCGGCTCGATGGGCCACGAGGTAAAGGCCGAAAAGCGCAATTGGTACTCGGAGGACGCCCTTGGCGAGAAGCGTATTGGCCCCGCGGGTAGCGTCGTGTGCTGCAGCATTATCTTGTTTGCGCTGCTGTGCTGCGCGTGGATTGGGCCCGAGCGGCTTGCCATGAGTGCGCCCTCGGTGCTGCGCGGTAAGTATTTTGAAGGTTCGGGTGTCGTGGGCATCTTTATTGGTACCGTGGCGTTTGCCTTGATTGCGCCGCTTGTGGGCGGCCTGATCGACGGCGTTGACCGCAAGCTGTCCGCCCGCATGCAGGGCCGCGTGGGACCGCGTCTGCTGCAACCGTTCTACGATGTGGCCAAGCTGCTGTGTAAAGCCCCTGCCAGCGTAAACACCATGGACGATACCTACATGGCGTGCGCGCTCATCTTTACCGTGGTGGGCGGCGGCATCTTTGTGTCGGGCTCCAACACGTTGCTGTGCGCCTTTATGGTTACGCTCGCCGCGATCTTTGTGGTGCTGGCGTCCGCCTCGACGCAAAGTCCGTTTGCCCAGGTTGGCGCCGACCGCGAGCTGCTGCAGGTCATGAGTTACGAGCCCGCCGTTCTGCTGATGAGCGTGGGCCTGTACCTTGCCACCGATAGCTTCGATTCCATTGCCGTGACGGGGCAGTCGGCCCCCATCATCGTGTACAGCGCGCCCATTTTCCTCGCACTGCTCGCGGTGCTTACCATCAAGCTGCGCAAGTCGCCGTTTGACCTTTCGTACTCGCATCACGCGCACCAGGAGATCGTCCAGGGCGTCGCCACCGAGATGAGCGGCGGCACGCTGGCCAAGATGACCCTTATGCACTGGTGCGAGACCGTGCTGTTTTTGATGTGGGTGGGCATGTTCTTTGTCTGGGACAACCCGGTGAGCTGGGTCGTGGCCCTGGTCGTGATGGCTGCGACATATTTTGTCGAGGTGCTGATCGACAACACCTTCGCACGCAGCACCTGGCGCAGCTGCTTTAAGCTCGGCTGGGGCGTGGCGCTAGTGTTTGGCCTGCTCAACCTTATGCCCATCCTCGTCGACGTGTTTATTTAGGAGGCGGCATCCATGGATCATAAAATGTCGCGCTCGCCGTGGGTTATTCATTACGACGGCTCGAGCTGCAACGGATGCGATATCGAGGTGCTGGCCTCGCTCACGCCGCTGTTCGATGCGGAGCGCTTTGGCGTGGTCAACACCGGCAACCCCAAGCATGCGGACATCTTTTTGGTGACGGGGTCGGTCAATGCCCAGAACCTGCCCGTCGTGCGCCAGATCTACAACCAGATGCTCGAGCCCAAGTGCGTGGTGGCGTGCGGCATCTGCGCGTGCTCGGGCGGCGTATTCCGCGATGCCTACAACGTGATCGGAGGCGTGGACCGCGCGATTCCCGTGGACGTATACGCGCCCGGGTGCGCCATTCGTCCCGAGACGGTGATTGATGCCATCGTGGAGGCGTGCGGCATCCTGGACCAGAAGGAGGCCGTGATGCGTGCTGGCGGCGACCCGCTCACCGTGGGCGGTGCCGCTACCTGGGACGGTGGCGTTGAGCTGGGCGAGGACGGGTTTGTGGCTGCGGGGGCCGGGGCTGACGGTGCCGGTGACGCGCCTGCCGGGAAGCCCGCCGCGCCCGTCGCTGGCGACGCATCTGCTGAGACGCCCGCCGCTGCAAAGGAGGCCGAGTAATGCAAAAGGCTATCTATACCACCGTCGGGATCGACGAGCTCCTGTCGCATGTCCAGGCGCTCAAGGGCGTCGGCGCGCGCTTTGTGCAGATGCACGCCGAGCGCAAAGTCGACGACGGCACGTATCGCCTGGTCTATACGTTTATTAACGTTCGTGCTGCTCAGGAGCAGAGCGCTCAGGACGGCAGCTATGCGATCGAGAACCTTGTGGTTGAGGGCATCGACCAGAATCAGGAGATTCCGTCCATCAGCTCGTACTATCCGGCGGTGTTCCCGTTTGAGAACGAGGCACACGATCTGTTTGGGCTTGCCATTGCCGATATGCAGATCGACTTTAAGGGCTTTTTCTACCAGGTCTCGACTGCCGAGCCCATGAGCGTTATCACACCCGAGGTGAAGGCCGCGCGCGAGAAAGCCATGAAGGTCCGTGCCGCCGCAGAGGCCAAGGCGCGCAAGGCTGCGGCCGAGAAGGCCGCTGCCGCCGCTGCTGCGGGGGAGGGCGCCGCAGGCGCCGGCGATGCTGCGGGCGCTGCCGTCGCCCAGTCCGCTGCGACTGCCGGCTCCTATACTCAACACGATGAAGCTGCTGCGAAGGCCGCGCTCAAGGCCGCCGAGCTGGAGGCAAAGCTCGCCGCCATGGATCCCGAGAAAGCGGCCAAGGTCCGCGCGGCGCTTGCCGCCAAGGCCGCCCGCGACAAGCAGAAAAAGGAGGCGTAAGGTCCATGGCACATCGCTCCGTTATTCCGTTTGGCCCGCAACACCCGGTGCTGCCCGAGCCGCTTCATCTGGACCTGGTGATCGAGGACGACCGCGTCATCGAGGCAATTCCGCAGATCGGCTTTGTGCACCGCGGACTCGAGAAGCTCACCGAAAAGCGCGACATGCACCAGTTTGGCTACATCGCCGAGCGCATCTGCGGCATCTGCGCCGTGGGCCACAGCTATGGCTATGCCAGCGCCTGCGAGCGCATGCTCGACATCGAGGTGCCCGGCCGCGCGCAGTATATCCGCACCATTTTGCACGAGCTTTCGCGCATCCACTCGCATCTGCTGTGGCTGGGCCTGCTCGCCGATGCCTTTGGCTTCGAGGCGCTGTTCTATCGTTCGTGGACGCTGCGCGAGCAGATTCTCAAGATCTTCGAGAGCACGTGCGGTGGTCGCGTGATTCTGTCGATCAACGAGATCGGCGGCCTTAAGCACGACATTGAGGACTCCGAGCTGGCGGGTATTGTCCAGACGCTCGATGCCATGCGTCCCGACTACGAGGCCCTGGTGCATACGTTTTTGGACGACAATAGCTGCGGCGAGCGCCTGCATGGCGTGGGCGTGATCAGCAAGAAGGACGCGCTGAATCTGTCGATGGTCGGCCCGTTCGGTCGCGCCTCGGGCGTGGATTACGACGTGCGCATGTTTGGCGACGGTGCCTATGCAGGCCTGGCAGCATTTGAGCCCATCGTTGCTACCGACGGCGACTGCTATGCCCGCTGCCAGGTGCGTTGTGCCGAGGTCACGCAGGCCATGGACATCATCAAGGAGCTTGTGGGCAAGATCCCGCACGACGGTATCGGCGGGCGCACCAAGCTCACGCCGGCCGACGGCGCGCGCGGCGAGGTTGTGATTGAGCAGCCGCGCGGCGAGGCGTACTACTATGTGCGCGGTAACGGCACCAAGAATCTGGACCGTTTTCGCGTGCGAACGCCGACGTCGCAAAACCTGGCGGGTCTGACACATGCGCTGCAGGGCGTGCTCCTTGCCAACGTTCCTATGATTATCCTGACCATCGACCCCTGCATTAGCTGCACGGAAAGGTAGACGCGGCATGAGTTTACTGACATTTGCCAAGACGGCCTTGGGCTCTATGGTCAAGCAGCCGGTCACGGTGTGCTATCCGCAGGAGAAACTGACGACGCCCGAGCGCTTGCGCGGACATATCGTTAACGACATGGACGTGTGCATTTGCTGCGGCATGTGCGCGCGTCGCTGCCCGGCGGGCGCGCTCGCGGTCGATCGCAAAGGCGGCGCCTGGTCGATTGACCCGTACGCCTGCGTGGTGTGCGGCGAGTGCATCGAAAGCTGTCCCAAGCACTGCCTGACTATGGATACCGCCCGCACTCCAGTTGCGGCGGATAAGACTCCCACGGTAGAAACTAAGCCGGAGTAGCGCTGGAATAGAGCTGGAATAGGGGCCGGTGGGGCAAAATTGCCCCACCGGCCCCGCGCGTGAACGCGCGGTTGGGCCGCTACGAATAAAACTATGCCGGATTACGGGACTGGATTGCGAATCCCCAACCATATCGAAGACCACGAAAATAAAACCGCAGGTAGATAGCTTGCCGTTTTTGAAAAATGAAGGTATGGATGAGGGCTCCGGCTTTAGCCCCGTAATCCGACATAGTTATGAAATGGCACCATATCAGTACCAGCCCCTGATCCCTCGGGGACGGAGAAAAACGGATCATTTTGGCCTTGCGATGGCTGCCGCGTGACCTGTCTGCCGATCTCCGCGGGCGGAAGAAAAGGGATCATTTTGGTCCCGCGAGGTTTGTGGAGGTGCTCGTGCAGGGCCGCCCGAACAAAACTATGTCGGTTTACTACGATGAATTCGACATTCCCGACCATGACTGCATTTTTCTAAATATTGCAAGCGCTCTACCTGCGGTTTTGCAAGTGCGCAATTTGCTGTGGTCGAAGGTGGGCGATTCATCGTAGTAAACCGACATAGTCTCGAAATGGTATTAAATCGGTGACAGCCATTTTACTCTGCCGGGGCGGTCGGTCGCTGGGTAATTACCCTCGCAGGTAGGCGATGGCAATCTGCGTGCGGTTGCGCAGGCCCATTTTGGCAAGGATCGAGCTGATGTGGTTGCGCACGGTGCCTTCGCCCATGTATGCCGTGGCGGCAATCTCCTTGTTGTCGAGGCCACGGGCGATGAGCTCTGCGACTTCGAACTCGCGGTCGGTCAGGCTGACAAAGGCCGCGGGCCGGCGGGTCGTGCCGGCCTCGACGCCCGTTCCGTCAAAATCGATGTCCTCGATCGCCTTGCCCTCGAGCACGCGTTTACCGTCCATGACCTGCGCCAACGCCGGTGGAATGGCGGCGACATCGGTCTTGATCAGGTAGCCGCGGGCGCCCAGCTTGAGCGCCGACACTATGTACTCGTCATCCGAGAATGTCGTCAGAAACACCACGCGTGCTGCAGGATCACGCTCAAGGATCTCGCGTGCCGCCGAAAGGCCGTCGCGCTCCGGCATCTGGATGTCGAGCAGTGCGATATCGGGTGCGTGTTCGGCATAGAGAGCCACTGCGTCGTTGCCGTTGGCACCGGTGCCCACCACCTCGATCTGCGGCTGGGCGCCCAGGATAATCTTGAGCGAATCGACCACTAGGCGGTCGTCGTCGACAACGATGAGCCTCATCGGCCCTCATCTCCTTGCTGTTTGGGAACGGTGGCAAACACACGCCAGCCGCCGGCACCGGCGCGCGGGCCGGCGGTGAAAGTGCCGCCAAGCGCCTCGATGCGTTCGCGCATGGAGGCGAGCCCCATGCCCTCCGCGGCGCCGCGACCGCTTGCCTGGGCTCCGCCCGTGCCGTCGTCGGCAACGATGAGCTGGTAAAACGACGGATGCTCCATGCACCGTACGGTGACAGTACGGGCGCAAGCGTGGCGCATGGTGTTGGAGAGCGCCTCGCGCAGGACTGCCGCAAAGCAGTTGGCGACGTTTGCGGGCGCATGTTCGGCCATAACTTCAAGCTCAATCTGCGGGCCGCCGTCCGAGTGCGCGCCTTCGACAATGCGTTTGAGCTGCACGGAAAGGTCGACGGCGTTGTCGTTGAGCGCGTGGACGCTGGTGCGTACGAGCTGGAGCGCTTCGTCAACCGTGCGTTTGACGTCGGCGAAATCGGCGGCGACACCGGGCTCGTCGGCGTGGACCATGCGCAGGGCTTCGGCCTGCAGCGAGGTGCGCGTGAGCTGGTGCCCGACATTATCGTGGATCTCGCGCGCGATGCGGGCGCGTTCGGCGAGCGTCGCGAGCTCGACTTCGTAGTCCTGGCGATCGGCAAGATCGCGGTTGCGCGCCTCGAGCGCGAGGGCTCGTTCCTGCAGCTCGTCACGGGTACGGCGCATGCGCTGCTGCTCGCGCTCCAACTGGGCGGTACGTAGCGATAGCAAGGTTGCGGCAACCGAAAGGATGGTGGTCAGCAGGAGCGTTCGGGCGGTAAGCGCGTCGGCGCGAAGGTCCGCGATGAGTGCAAAGACAAAGGCGACGCCAATGCCCAACGCGACCCAAACGCGTTCACGGCGCACGCGCCGCGCGATGTCATAAAAGGCGAGGGGCGCAAACGGCACAAACGGCGGCACGAAGACAGCCGCGATGATGTAAGCGTAGCTCGCGGCCTCGCTTGTGCGGCGTGTGCGTTCCCCCTGTGCGACCTCGGCCAGCGAGGTGGCGATAACGCCAAGGCAAAACGCCGCGACCAGGCGAGCGTCCACAGTAAGGCCCATAGCGGCCGCAATGCAGCACGCCAGCACAATCGATTTGTCGAAAAGCCTGTTCATACGGGTATTGTACGCGATGCTGCGCGCGGGGGAGGCGCCGCCTACGCAACCGTGACATTCCTCCCGCGCGGCAAAGCGGGGCGCCGGCGGGCAACGCGACCAAGCCCCGCACTCGTGACAAAGCTCACTGGCGCGCGCCGGCGGCTCCTGCGATGATGCAATCGTACCGGGCCGCAATCAACGGAAGGGCCGCCTCATGACAGACATCGTCCACGTCGAAAACCTCGTCAAGCGCTATGACGACCTTATTGCGCTCGACCACTTTAACCTGAGCATCGCCCCCGGCGAGATCTTTGGCCTGCTCGGCCCCAACGGCTCGGGTAAGACCACGTCCATCAACTGCATCCTGCAGCTGCTCGCCTACGACAAAGGCACCATCGAGCTGTTCGGCGAGCCCATGACGCCCGCCCGCTATGACCTCAAGCGTCGCATCGGCGTGGTGCCGCAGCAGGTGGCGGTATTCGACGAGCTTACGGTGCGCGAGAACATCGACTATTTCTGCAGCCTTTACGTTAGCGATCGCAAGCGCCGCCGTGCGCTGGTGGACGAGGCGATCGACTTTGTTGGCCTGGGCGACTTTACCAAGTTCCGCCCCGGCAAGCTCTCGGGCGGCCTGGCGCGTCGCCTCAACATCGCCTGCGGTATCGCGCACAAGCCCGAGCTCATCTTCTTTGACGAGCCCACGGTGGCGGTCGATCCGCAGAGCCGCAACGCCATCCTGGAGGGCATCTGCCGCCTGCGCGACGAGGGCGCCACGGTGGTGTATACCAGCCATTACATGGAGGAAGTCGAGCAGATTTGCAGCCGCATCATGATCATGGACGGCGGCCGTGTGCTGGCGCAGGGCACCAACGACGAGCTCAAGCGCATGATTCAAATGGGCGAGCGCGTGACCGTCGAGGTCGGCGCCGTCGAGACCGCCACGGTTGAGCGCCTGCGCGCCCTCGAGCACGTGCTTTCGGTCGAGCTGTCCGGCGGCGAGCTCGTCTGCACCTGCGAAGCGAGTCCGCACAATCTGGTCGACATCCTCGACACGTTGCGCGCCGCCGACGTGGCGCTCGGCCGCGTGTGGAGCGAGCCGCCGACTCTCAACGACGTGTTCCTCGAGATCACCGGCCGCGAGCTGCGCGACTAGGGGGCGGCCATGTTCAACACCATCATCACCACGCTCAAGACGCTACTGCGTCGACCGAGTACATGGGTCTGGGGCGCGATCTTTCCCATTGCACTTTCAACGATGTTCATGTTTATGTTCGCGAACCTGAGCTCTGACGGAAAAGTCGACCCGGTGCCGGTAGCCGTTGTCGCTGACGAAGCCTGGGGCGCTTCGTCCTTTAAGAACGTGGCGACGTCGCTTGCCAAGGAGGGCGACGATCAGCTGCTCGAGATCCACGAGTGCGACGACGCAGCCGCCGCGAACCGTGCGCTTAAGGCTGGCGAGGTCGCGGGCATCTATACGGTCGACGATTCGGGCGCACCCAAGCTCACGCTGCTATCGAGCTACGACAGCTCGCGTGCCTCGTCGGTGCTCACCGATCGCAGCATTCTGGAGACGGTGGCAAGCTCGTATACGCAAAATGCCGAGCTCATGTCCCAGATTGCCCAAGACAACCCGGCCGCCCTTGCCGACCCGGAGGCGGTTGCGCGCGCCCTGTCGCTCGAGGGCGGAACCCGCCGCGTGAGCCTGACGCGCACCACGCCCGACGGCACGACCATTTACTACTACGCGCTCTTTGGCCTGGTCGCGATGATGTCTGCCGAGTTTGCCGCCTTGAGCGTCGTCGACCTGCAGCCCAATCTGTCGGGCCTTGGAGCGCGCCGCTGCGTGGGTGGCCTTTCCAAGACGGCGTCGCTGGCCGGCATCTTTGTCGGCTCGTGGCTGGTTTCCTTTGCCTCGATGGCGGTCGCGATTGGCTACGTGCGCCTAGTCGTTGGCGTCGACTTTGGCGGGCGCGAGGGGCTGTGCCTGCTGGGCGGTGCTGCATCCGCGCTTGCCGCCACGGGCCTGGGGCTCTTTGTGGGTACGCTTCCCGTTAAGGGTGGCAAGGCATCCAAGTCGGGCATCCTCACGGGCTTTGCCACCACGTGCGCCCTGTTTGCCGGGCTCTACGGCGAGCCGGCGATGGCGCTTGCCGACGATGTCGCCCGCGCCTGCCCGGCCGAGTGCTGGCTCAACCCCGTCAAGCTCATCTGCGACATGTTCAATCGCCTGTATTTCTTTGAGGACCTGGGGCCCTTCGCCGTCCGCGTCGGCGCGCTCGTCCTGATGGCCCTGGTGTTTGTCGTCGCCGCTACGCTGATCTTTGGAAGGAGCCGCTATGAGCACCTTTAAGACCGCGCTTCGCATGGCGCTGGCGCACCCGTTCTACCTGCTCATCTATACGGTGTTCATCTCGCTCATGGGCGTATTCATCGCGGCCTCGGTGAGCTGGAACTCGTCGCAGCTCACCGAGTACAAGCCCTACGATGCCAACGTGATCGTGGTCGACCGCGACAATAGCGACCTTTCGCGGGCGCTTACCAAGCACCTGGGCTCACGCTTTGACCTGGTCACGGGCGTCGGCGACGACACGTACGACCTTGCGGATGCGCTCGCCAAGAGCAACAGCGCCAAGGGCAGCGCCGATTGCGTGTTCTTTATCCCGGAGGGGTTTGAGGACGATCTTGTTGCAGCCGCCCGTGCGGGGGAGGCCCTGTCCAAACTTGACGTGACGTACGGCTCCGGCACTATGGCGGCGGCGCTCTCGTCTGCCGAGGCCTCGCGGTGGGTCTCGCTCGCGGGCGCTGCGGCGGCGCTTGAACCCGCTGCCTCCAACGGTGGCGTCGCAAGGGCCGCCGAGCACGCGGCCGCCAAGCGCGCGGAAGTCGAGATCGAGCAGGTCAAGGTCGACTCGACTGCCGCTGCCACGCTCGAGTCGTATTTCAACTTTGGTGCATACGCGATCATCTCGTCGGTCATCGTGTCGGTGGGACTGGTGTTCTCGGGCATGAACGAGCCCGAGCGCGTGCGCCGCATGGAGGCCGGCCCGGTCTCCGAGCGCCAGCGTTCGCTTGCCGTGTTCGCGGCCGCTGCCGTGCTCACCGTCTGCATTTGGCTCGTGTCGAGCATGATGGGCATCGTGGGCTTTGCCGGCGCGGTCGCCGAGGTCGGCGTGGGGCGTGTGTGCTTGGCACTGGCGGCGACGTTTGCCCTGGCGTGCACGCCGCTGGCCGTTGGCTTTGCGCTTTCGAGCCTGGGTGCGCGCGAGGAGCTGCTCAACGGTGTGGGTAACCTGCTTGGCATGCTCATGACGTTTTTGGGCGGCGCTTGGATGCCGCTGTCGCTGATGGGCCCGGCCGTGCAGACGGTGGCGCACTTTGTGCCGACATATTGGGTGAACGACGCGATCAGCAAGGCGCTTGCCTCGGATTTGACGTCTGCCATGCTGGGCGACATCGCCTGCGACCTGGGCGTAACGGCACTCTTTGCCGTGGCCATTGCCGCCGTAGGCCTAGCCCTCTCGCGCACCAAATCCCACGCCTAGCCACAACCCGTCACTTGGGGACGTTCCTTTTCTGCCGGCAGATAGGGACACTCCTTTCCGCCTAGTCATTGGGGACAGTCTTTGCCGATTCGCCGGCTCGCCGGCCGGGCTGGCAAGAGCTGTCCCTGGCGGCACTCATGGGGGACAGACTTAAATGAGTGAAATCGCTCATTTAAGTCTGTCCCCAATGAGTAGGTTGGAAAATAGTTCGCCCGGGTTTACTATTACCCTATTAAAGTAGCAACAGGCTAACAATGGGGGATAGCATGGCAGCGAAGCAAGCCTACGTCCAGGTCAAGGGGCTCAAGAAGCACTACGGCGATGGCGATGCGCGCCTGACGGTACTCGATGGCATCGACACGTCCATTAACCGCGGCGAGATCTGCGTCATGCTGGGACCTTCGGGTTCGGGCAAGTCGACGTTTCTTAACCTAATCGGCGGCCTGGAGGATGCCGACGCCGGCTCTATTCTGGTGGACGGCTGCGACCTCACGGTGCTCAAGCCTACCGACCTGGGCGAGTATCGCCGCCGTGAGCTGGGCTTTGTCTTCCAGTTTTACAACCTGGTGCCCGATCTCACCATCAAGGAAAACATCGAGGTCACGGCACACCTGTCCAAAAAGCCGCTCAATGTCGACGACCTGCTGCGTTCACTGGGCCTCTACGAGCACCGCAACAAGTTCCCGCGCCAGGTCTCGGGCGGCCAACAGCAGCGCTGTGCCATCGGCCGCGCGCTCGTCAAAAACCCGGGCCTGCTGCTGTGCGACGAGCCCACGGGCGCGCTCGACTACAAGACGTCCAAGGAAATCTTGCAGCTCATGGAGGATGTCAACCGCACCTACGGCTGCACCATCATCATTGTCACCCACAATGCCGCCATCGCGCGCATGGCCAATCGCGTGCTGCGCCTGCGCGACGGGCGCATCGTCGAGGATGAGCTCAACGAGTCGCCCGTCGCGGCCGCCGAGCTCGATTGGTAGGCGGCGCCATGACACCTCTCACAAAACGTCTCCCGCGCGAGCTGCGCCGCAATATCGGCAAGTACCTGGGCATCTTTTTGCTTATGTGCGGAAGCATCGCCCTTACCTCGGGCTTTTTGCTCGCAGCGTATTCCATCGGTTGCCTTATCGACGACATGCGCGATGCGTACACGATTGAGGACGGCCGCGTGACCACCTCTTTCGAGGCCACCAAAGACCAGCTCAAGGCAGCCGAGGGTGCAGCCGGCGACGTCGGCGGCGTCACGCTCTACAAGAATTTCTCCATCGACGCCATCATCAAAAAGACCGCCGGCGACGATGGCACCAAGCGCACGCTGCGCACCTACGCACACCGCACCAAGGTCGATATCGCGTCCTACTGTGAGGGCAAGGAGCCCAAGACGGACGATGAGGTGGCCATCGACCGTGTCTTCGCCACCAATAACAACCTGTCCGTGGGCGATAAAGTCGAGCTCGAGGGTCGCACCTACACCATCTGCGGCATCATAACTCAGCCCGATAACCAGGCGCTGTTCCTCAACAACTCCGACTTTACGGTGAACACCATCACCTATGGCGTGGCCGAGGTCACCGACGCTGGCTTTGCCGCGCTCGAGGACGTCGGCGGCGCGCCCGCCTACACCTACTCCTTTACCTTTACCGATCGCGACCTCTCCACTGCGGACCGCATCGATGCGGAGCAGGATATGGTCGAGGCGCTGACCGATGCCGATGCGCGCGTGGACGATCTGATCGACGCCGATTCGAATCAGGGCATTGGCTATGCGCGCGACGACGTAGACGGCGACTCTATGATGTGGATGACGCTGCTCGACATCATCATCGTGATCATGGCGTTCGTCTTTGTGGTCCTTACCGACGCCACCATCGAGGAGGAGAGCGCCATCATCGGCACGCTGCTCGCCAGCGGCTATCGCCGCCGCGAGATCGTGCTGCACTACCTTGCACTTCCCGCCATCTTGGGCGTGGTCGCGGCGCTTTTGGGCACTGCGCTCGGCGTTGTGTTCTTTACCGAGCCCATGCGCAGCCTCTATTACGGTTCGTACAGCCTGCCGCCCTTCCAGGTGTACTGGAGCTGGGAGATCTTTGTGAAGTGCGCCGTGGTTCCCGCCGCTGCGCTCATCCTCATCACGCTGGTGGGCTTGCTTCGCAAAATGGGCAAGACGCCGTTGCAATTCCTTCGTCACGAGGCGAGCGGCAAATCGGGCACCAAGCGCGGCCTGCAGCTGCCGGAGCGCATGGGCTTTGTCTCGCGCTTCCGCCTGCGCATCTTCCTGCGCAACCTGGGCAACTTCGCCACGCTCTTCGTGGGCATTGCGTTTGCCTCGCTGCTGCTGCTCTTTGGCCTGGCGATTCTGCCCACGATGACGCACTACGCGGACAACCTCGAGACGAGCTTGGTCGCCGAGCACCAGTACACGCTCAAGGCGCCGCTGGAGCTCGAGGGCACCGCCGAGGAGCGCGAGCAGTGGTCGGCACTCGAACGCTTGCAGTCGGTTGACGGCGCGCTGCTAACCGCTGCCCAGGATGCCGATGACGAGCTTGACGACGCGGCCGATGCGGCGCAGACGGCAGCCGATGCCGCGACCGCATCTCCGTCTGCCGAGAGCCTGACTGCGGCGCAGGATGCGCTTGCCAAGGTCCAGGACAAGAAGGATGCGCTTTATGCGCGCCTCGATGATCTTGCCGATGCCCTCGGCTGCAACCGTGATGAGGCTATCGACCTGATCGACAAAGCCTCCAAGATTGACACTGACAACGACGATATTCACCCGGTCAATACGACCGACAACGGCGCGGGCGCAATCGCACAGGCTGAGAAATACGCCGTTTACCAGCTGCAATACGACCGCGGCGATGGAAATGGCGAGGAGACGATTTCCGTCTACGGCATTTCAACCGATTCGCGCTATTGGAAAGACCTCAACGTCGGCGATGGGCGCATCGTCTTTGGCGGCGGTCTGCTCGATAAGTTTGGCTGGAGCGAGGGTCAGAAGGTCACGCTCGGCGACAAGTACGAGGGCGAGCATTATTCCCTTGAGTACGCGGGCAAGGACTGTGCCTGGGGCTCCAAGTCGGACATGAATATCTATATGAGTATCGACGACTTTAACGAGCTGTTCGACAACGACGCCGCCTACTTTAACGGCTATGTGAGCGACGAGAAGCTCGATCTCGATGCGCGTTACTTTGCCGGCGACACCACGCCCGACGACATGCGCGCCGTGGGCGACCAGTTTATCGGCATGATGAGCAAAATGATCGGAATGATGGTTGGGCTCGCGGTGTTTATCTTTCTGCTGTTTATGTACCTGCTGACCAAGGCTGTGATCGACCACAGCGCCCGGTCGATCAGCTACATGAAGGTCTTTGGCTATCGCGATAGCGAGATCTCGCATCTGTACATCCGCTCGATCACGCTGTGCGTGGTGGCGTCGCTTGTGCTGAGCCTGCCGGTCATTATTGGCTCGCTTACGGCCATCTTCCGCTCGATGCTGCTCGCCTACAACGGCAATATCGAGATCTACGTGCCCGCTTGGTCCATGACGGCGTGCGTGGGCATTGGCTTTGCGACCTACCTGGTCGTGGCGCTGCTACACACGCGTTCTATCAAGCGCGTCAGCCTGGCCGAAGCCCTCAAAGTCCAAGAGTAGTCATCGGGGACGTTCTTAAACGACTAGTCATCGGGGACGGTCTTTGCCGATTCGCCGGCTCGCTGGCCGGGCCGGCAAGGACTGTCCCTGGCGGCACTCATTTAAGTCTGTCCCCAATGAGTGGTTTCAGTCATTTAAGTCTGTCCCCAATGACTACCCAATGACTGGGCGCCGTGCTTGACATTAACCCTGCTTCAACGGGTACCATCCTCTTATGTCTGTAACGCCATATAGACCGAGGGGATAGATCTATGACCGCAACCGCACCCGCAGCACCGGCAAAGGTGTACTTTACCAACCTGCGCACGCATGCTCGCGAGAGCCAGCTCGACAAGCTCAAGCGCCTCATCCGTCACGCCGGTATCGAGCAGATCGACTTCGAGAACAAGTTTGTCGCCATCAAGATTCACTTTGGCGAGCTGGGCAACCTGAGCTTTTTGCGCCCCAACTACGCCCGCGCCGTCGCAGACGTCGTGAAGGAGCTGGGCGGCAAGCCCTTCCTCACCGACTGCAACACGCTCTACGTCGGTAGCCGCAAAAACGCGCTCGAGCACATCGATACCGCCTACCAGAACGGCTTTACCCCGTATGCCACGGGCTGCCAGATCATCATCGCCGACGGCCTCAAGGGTACCGACGAGGCGCTCGTCCCGGTCGAGGGCGGTGAGTACGTGCGCGAGGCAAAGATCGGTCAGGCGCTCATGGACGCCGACATCGTGATTAGCCTCACCCACTTTAAGGGCCATGAGCAGGCCGGCTTTGGCGGCGCCATGAAGAACCTGGGCATGGGCGGCGGCAGTCGTGCTGGCAAGATGGAACAACATGCCGCCGGCAAGCCGAGCGTCGATACCACCAACTGCGTAGGTTGCCGTGCCTGCGAAAAGATCTGTGCGCACAACGCCATCACGTTTGACGACACGCGCGAGCGCGAGCTTGCCAACGGCAGCACCCGCACGGTTCGCGTGGCTGCCATCGACCACGATCGCTGCGTGGGCTGCGGACGCTGCATTGCGGCGTGCAACCAGGACTGCATCAAGCCCGACTATGATGCCGCGGCCGACGTACTCAACTACAAGATCGCCGAGTACACCAAGGCCATCGTCGACGGCCGCCCGAGCTTCCACATCTCGCTCGCCATGGACATCAGCCCCAACTGCGACTGCCATCCCGAGAATGACACGCCCATCGTCAACGACATCGGCATGTTCGCGAGCTTCGACCCGGTCGCCATCGACCAGGCCTGCGCCGACGCCGTCCTGGCATCCGAGCCGCTGCCTAACACCGAGCTTACCGACAGCGCGGCCAAGATGGAGCATAATCACGAGCATCTGGAGGGCGAGCAGGCCAAGGATCCCTTCTGCATCACGCATCCCGACACCGACTGGCGCGCGTGCATCGCGCATGCCGAGAAGATCGGCCTGGGCACGAGCAAGTACGAGCTCATCGAGGTCAAGTAGCACCTAACTATTGGACATATCAAGCGCTTTTGTAGCGTTAGTTGAGCAAAAGCCGCCCGCGAGCACAAAGCTCGCGGGCGGCTTTTCGGAAGTGCTGGGGCGTCAGATAGATCAGTAAACCGTACTATTTGCCTAAAAATTCTCGTCGAGGAAGTCGTCGACCGTGTTCCAGTAGAGCTCGGGGTCAACTTGCGCACTCTTGGCGTGGGTGGCGCCATGGATGGTGAGCTTTTGCTTGGCCTTGCTGGCGCACGCGTCGTAGTTTTGGTCGAGCATACTGTACGGCACAAAGGTGTCCTGGTCGCCGTGGATAAACAGCATGGGAACCGTCGCGTGTTTGAGCTGCTCCACACTGCTCGCCTTATGGAAGTCGTAGCCCGCGCGCACGTTGCACACCAAGTTTGCTACATCGAGCAGGGGAAAGCTGGGCAGGCCGAACACGTCCTTGAGCTGTAGAGAAAACTCGTCCCAAACACTCGTATAACCACAGTCCTCGATAATGCATTTCACGTTTGTGGGCAGAGATTCCCCCGCGACGTTCATGGCGGTTGCCGCACCCATCGACTCGCCAAAGACCAGGATGCGCGCCTCGGGGTCAGCCTGAACGATTTGCTCGATCCATGCAACGACATCGAGCCGCTCGGGCCAGCCCATGCCGATATAGTCGCCGCCGGAGCGCTCGTGGGCGCGGGCGGCAGGCGCGAGCACGTTCATGCCGCGGTCGTGGAATCGCTTGGCGTATCGGGCCATGCCGATGGGCTCGTTGGTATATCCATGCAGGCAGACGGCATAATCGTGGGTGTTCTCCGAGGCGGCAAAATACCAAGCGGCGAGCTCGGTTCCGTCATCTGCGGTAAGGCTGCTGCTCTCGCGGTTCTCTTTAAACCATGCCCGCGCTTCGGTGTCCTCGGCATCCGGCTGCTCACCTTCTTTGTCGTTCTTGCTATCCTGCATCATCTTCATGGTGTACGGCGCTTGGGGGTTCAGCGCGAAGTCAAACAGAAAGTTGCCGGCAAATCCGAGCAGCGCAACGACAGCCACCAGTGCAACGATGCAGGCTATCTTGAGCTTTCGATGGGAATGTGCGTTTTGAGCCATGCGGTATTCTCCTATAAGATGTTAATGCATCAACATTTAATGCAAGCGCATTATGGACGTTCGCCGTTGATGCGTCAACAGGCAAAGAATGGGTAAACAAAGGGTCACGTATGGTGCAAATTTCGCACGCACCCAGACGCTTTGCTATAGTGTTGAGAACTCTTTACGTTGGAGGATGTAACCGGCATGTCCGATTCGAGCGACAGTTCCAAGCCGCGACCCAAGGCCGCGGCCGTTCCGCACTACACGGTGGGCGAGGAGATCATGAACTCCGTCACCCATGGTGTCGGCTGCTTGCTGGGTATCGCGGGTCTGGTGCTCCTGATCGTATTCGCTGCACTGCGCGGCGGCGGCCCGGCCCACATGGCCGCGGCAATCGTCTACGGCGCCAGTATTATTCTCGAATACCTAGCCTCCACGCTCTACCATGCGATTCAGCCTGCGCGCGCCAAGCGCGTGTTTCGCATCATCGACCACAGCTGCATCTACCTGCTCATAGCCGGCAGCTATACGCCGTTTTGCCTCATCACGCTCGCAAACGACGGCGGCCCCATGCTGTTCTTTGCGGTGTGGGCCATCGCCATCATCGGCATCGCCCTCGAGTGCTTTATGCGCGAGCGTCAACCGCACTGGGTAAGTGGCCTGGTCTACCTGCTGATGGGCTGGCTCGTCGTCTTTAAGCTGCCCGAGCTCGTGTCGCTGCTCAACCCCGTGGCACTTGCCCTGCTCGCCGTCGGCGGCGTGTGCTATACCGTGGGCGTGCCGTTCTATATCGCCAAAAACGTGCGCTATCTGCACAGTGTTTTCCACTTGTGGGTGCTCGCCGGCAGCATCTTCCAGTTCATGGCGGTGATTCTCTTCGTAATTTAGCGACCACGCCCACGGCCCCGCTCGCACGGGCGACCGGCGCAATTGCCCTATCCGTCACCTACGCTTACTACCCAACGTCCCGAATCTTGGAGGTTCGAGAAACTCCCGATGGACATAACCATCTCCCTTATTACCACGCTTGTCCTGACGCTTATCAACGGCTACTTCTCCATGTCCGAGATGGCTCTCACCACGGCCAAGCGTGCCGTGTTGGAGCACGATGCCGAGGAGGGCGACAAGCGCGCCGAGCGCGCCGTCCAGCTCGCCGCCGACTCCGATCAGCTGTTGGCTACCATCCAGGTCGCCATCACGCTCGTGGGCTTCGCCTCGTCCGCCGTCGCCTCGACGAGCCTGTCCGACCCGCTCGCCACGTGGCTCATGAGCTTTGGCGTCGCGCCGCTTTCCGCCATCGCACGCGGCCTGGCGCCGGTCATCATCACCGTCGCCGTCGCCTTTGTGTCCATCGTGATCGGCGAGCTCGTGCCCAAGCGCATCGGCCTTGCTAACGCCGAGGGCGTATCCAAGCAGGTCGTGGGACCGCTCTCCGTATTCCAAAAGATCGCCCGTCCGCTCGTGTGGCTGACTGGCGCTTGCTCCGATGGCCTGGCCCGCATCTTGCGTATCAAGAGTGCCGACGACCGTCAGAACGTCTCGGAAGAAGAGATCAAGTACATGGTCTCGGAGCAGGACGACCTGCTCGACGAGGAAAAGCGCATGATCCACGAGATCTTCGACCTGGGCGACACCGTTGCCCGCGAGGTCATGGTGCCGCGCGTGGACACCACCATGTGCGAGGACGACGAGACGGTCGCCGACGTGTTGTCCACCATGCGCCAGACCGGCTTCAGCCGCATCCCCGTCTATCACGAGGACCCCGACAACGTCGCGGGCATCGCGCACATCAAGGACCTGATCCAGCCCGCGCTCGACGGCAAGGGCGACCAGCCCATTGCCAACTATTTGCGCGATGCCACCTTTGTGCCCGATACCAAGGACATCCTGCCGCTGCTGTCCGAGATGCAGACCTCGCACGACCAGATCGTGGTCGTCGTGGACGAGTACGGCGGCACGGCCGGCATCATCACCATCGAAGATATCGTCGAGGAGATCGTCGGCGAGATCGAGGACGAGTTCGACCCCGACAACAAGTACCTCACGCGCCTCTCGCGCCGTGAGTGGCTCGTCGATGGGCGTTTTTCGTGCGATGACGCGATTGAGCTTGGTTGGCCGCTCGAGGAAAGCGATGATTATGAGACCATCGCCGGCTGGATTTTGGAGCTTTGCGACTCGGTGCCCGACATCGGAGAGGTGTTTGAGGTCGCGGGGTACAAGTTTAAAGTGCAGTCGATGCGTGGCCAGCGCATCTCGCTCATTCGCGTGATCGCTCCGGCCGAAACCGATAAGAAGGATTCCGAGTCTTCGGTAGACGAGCCGACGACGTCGGGTGCGGGTTCCGCGAATCCGCACGACGGCGACGAGTAGGACAAGGAAGAGTAGGGGAGAGTTATGGCAGGCCTGTTCAACATCCTTAAGGTCACCGTCAGCGAGGACAAGATCTGCGCGCATGTGCTGGTGAACCCCGGCATGCCGCTCATGACCTCGGAGGATATCGAGGCCACGGCGCGCGTGTACTACCTGGTGCCGGCGATTGCCAAGCACCTGTGCCTGGGCGATTCCGGCCGCGAGTTCCAGGACTGCATGGGTCAGACCGAGCTCTGCCACCTGCTGGAGCACGTGACGGTCGAGCTCATGAACGAGACCGGTCTTGCCGGTAGCATCTCGTGCGGCCGCACGCGCGTAAGCGAGCACGATGAGCGTGTCTTTGAGGTTGAGCTTTCGTGCCCCGATGACGCACTGGCCATCGGTGCGCTGTCTTCGGCCACCTTTATGATGGACTGGGCCTATCTGCACGCCGACCAGCCGGCTCCCGATGTGGACGGTACGGTCGCGGGCCTGCGCAACCTGGTGCTAGGCATGCGCGCCGAGGCCGAGGGCAAGGATCCTCACGAGGCCGTCGCTGCTGCGAACGGCGAAGATGCTGCCGAGGACGAGGGCGCTGACGAGGGCGATGTGCCGGTCGACGCCGAGCCCGTTGCCGATGCGACCGCCGAGCCCGTTCCCACCGAGCCCCAGGGCGTCCCCAACTTTGACGACGAGCCCCAGGTGGCGATTGATACCGAGGGCGCGGTTGCCGAGAACCACGAGGCCTCCGCTGCCGTCTTTGGCGGTGCGGCGACGGTTCCGGCAGGACCTGCGCATGAGGGCGGCCTGCCGCTCGTGGACGGCGCCGGCGAGGACCCGGGTGCCACGGTGGCCATGCCGGCTGTGCCTCAGGAGTAGGCCTACGCGTTTATCACCATCACGTACCTGCGCCTTTGCCGTACGCAGATGAGCGGAGCGGCAAGTGATGCGCTGCGGGTATAATGGACAGCATTCAAACGGTGGGCACCGACGTGCCCGCAGGAGAGGAATGATCATGGGTAAGACTTTCAGCTTTGTCTCCGGCGCACTTTTTGGTGCTGCTGCTGGCGCTATTATCGGTGTTGCTCTGGCCCCGCGCTCGGGCGCCGAGACCCGCGCCATGGCTGCCGATATCGCCAACGACGCCTGGGACAATATGCGCGACACCTACGAGCACAGCGCCGAGGAGGCCCGTGCCGCGGTGAATGACTTTGGCCCGATGGTCGACGCCAAGACCGACGACCTGCGCGCCAAGGTCGACCTGGCCCGCGAGCGCATGGACCAGCTGCGCGAGCAGCTCAACGACGCCATTTCGGGCGGCAACGTGACGCCTGCCGCCGACGTCGTGGTCGAGAACGCCGTCGAGGCTGATACCGAGGCTGCGGAGCCCTCGACCGAGGCATAATGCGCGCTGGGGATTTTGTCGGCGCCAAGATCTATCGCAAGCCTACCGAGGACAAGCGCACCAAAAAGGACGGCACACCGCGCAGCCCTAAAAAGCTCGGAAAGATTCACTTTCCGGTCTTTACCCCGGGCGGTACGCGCGTGGTCGGCTTTATGGTCCGCCAGTCCGATATCGCGGGCATGATCGAGCGTCCCGATCGATTCGTAGCGCTCGACGCCATTGGTGTCTACGAGGGCGCCATTGCGGTCGATGACGTCAAGGACACGTACGATGCCGCCGCCGCCAAGCGCCTCGACATCAACCTGGACGATTGCATCATCTGGGTCGGTATGGACGTGCGCACGGAATCGGGCGACGTCGTGGGCTATTGCTCGGACGTTGAGTTCAAGCCGCGCTCGGGCATCGTGCAGGCATTCTATGTGACCGCCGGTGCTGCTTCGAGTGTTTTGGTTGGTGACACGCAGGTGCCGCCGACGATGCTGCGCGGCTACGAGAACGGCGCGATGGTCGTCTCGGACGAGGTCAAGTCGCTCGGGTATTCGGGCGGTGCGGCCGCCAAGGCCGCCGAGGCCAGCGTCGTGGTGGGCGACAAGGTCAAAAAGGGCGCCAAGGTGCTCGACGACAAGGGGTCGGTTGCCGTGGACAAGGGCAGTCGCGCACTGGGCAAGCAACTCGGCAAGACGCGCGGCATGTTCAAGGCCTTTAAGGACGAATACCAAAAGGCGAGCGGAGGCTCGTCTAAAGCTACAAAATAGCGACGTACCAAATGATGGGAGGCAAGCCGGAGACCTGTTGCTCCGGCTTGCTGTGTTTATGGGGGAGGGCACATGCGCCAAAACGGATCCAACTTAAACGGGCGTTCGGGTGCGCGTCCGACGGCGCGCCGCGACCTGGGGCAGCTGCCCAGCGGTCAGCGCCGTCGCCGCCGTAAGCCCGGCGCGATGTACCTCAACCATAGCCGCGGGTTTAGCGACCGCAGCGCGCGCATCGGCAACGGGCGCTCGCCGCGCCGACCGTCCCGTCTGCCCTATGCGCTCATCGCCGTGGGTTGCGCGCTCGTGCTGTTTATCGCTGCCGTCGTGGGCTACGTCAACCGCAGCGTGGACGTGGAGCTCAACGGCCAGAAGACAGCGGTGCGTGTGGGCTCTACGCTGCAGAATCTCATCGACGACCAGGAGTTGACTGACACCTACGACGCAGGCGACCTGCTGGCCGTCGATGACAGCGTGCTCAAGCGCCATGGGGGCGAAAAGCTGTCGGTGAAGGTCGACGGCAAGCGCGTGAAGCAGGGCAAATGGGATAGCCGCGAACTTGAGGGCGGCGAGAAGGTGACGGTCAAGGATGGCCGTAACACCTACGAGAAGCACGAGGTTCAGGCTACGGTTATCGAGCCCAAGCTCAAGGTCGAGGGTACGGGCGCTATCGAGTATGTGCAGACGTGGGGTGTCCAGGGCCGCTCCGAGGTGTGGGTTGGTGAGCAGTCGGGCAAGACGCAAGACCGCGGCGAGGTTGTGCCCGCCACCGATTGCGTCGTTGCGTGCGCCAGCGTGGCGCCCAAGGGCAACAAAAAGTACGTGGCGCTGACGTTTGACGAGGGTCCGAGCGGCGCTACCAAGCAGATCTTGCAGGTACTCAAGGAAAAGGGCGTCACCGCGACGTTCTTCCTGTCGGGCGATGCGGTCGAGGCCTCGTCCGCCACGGCCAAGGCGATTGTCGATGCCGGGTGCGAAATCGGATCCAACAGCTACAGCGACGATTCGCTCAAGGGCCAGGACCGTGAGGCGGTACGCGAGCAGATCACGAAAGGCACCGATGCGATTAAGTCGGCGACCGGCGTGAAGACGATGCTGCTGCGTGCTCCCTATGCTGCCTTTGACGAGCAAAACTGGATTGATGCGATGGACCTGGTCTCCGCCGTGGTCTCGTGGAATATTGACTCGGGCGACTGGCTGCTCAACGGTGCCGACGAGCAGGTCTCGACGGTGCTCGATTCGGTGACGCCGGGCAATATCGTGCTGCTCACCGATAGAGACGAATGCGCCGAGCAGACGCTCGAGGCGCTGCCGCAGATTATCGACGGCCTCATTGCCGACGGCTACAAGATCGTGACGCTCAGCGACCTGGTCAAGACGGACACGTCGCTGAGCAAAAAGCTCACCTCGCTGACGAAGGTCACCATGCCCAAGGGCGCCGTGTTCCCCCAACTTGCCGAGGACAACGACACCACAGAGTAGTTATTGGGTAGTCATTTAAGAACGTCCCCAATGGCTATGTCACGGATGCGTCAGCGTTTGGTATGCCTGCAATGTGCAGCGCATAAATTCGATGCCGCAGGGCGATGCTGATGCTATAGTTACTGCGGTTAATGAGGGTCAAGAGAAAGGTTACAGGTGAAATCCAAACCTCGACCATACAGTCGATGACCCCATGCAGGTGCTTTTTGCGCATGCACGGGGTGTAGGCGTCGAGCGGCGTGCCGCCCGCGCATGCGTATACATATCCAGAAGCCCCCGGACGCCGCACATGCGGCCGCGTTCGGAGGAATAATGATGGGGAGCACCATTGAATTATCTGAGTGAGATGCTCAAATTGCCGGTCTTGGACGTCGACGGCGAAAAGCTCGGCGTGGTCAACGATTTTGGTATTGCTACCGGCGAAGTTTTTCCACACGTGACGTCGCTCGCGTTCCGCGGTCCCGGCAAGACGCCGTTTATGATCAGCTGGCGCAAATGGGTCGACCGTATCGACGAGACGGGCGTGTACCTTAAGGCGTCGGCCACCGAAATCCGTTTTTCGTACCTGCAGCCGACCGAGCTCTTGCTCGCACGCGACGTGCTCAACAAGCAGATCGTCGACACGCAGGGCATGAAGGTCGTGCGCGTAAACGACATCAAGTTTTCCATGTCGGGCGAAAATCAGCTGCGTCTGCTGGGTGCCGAGGTCGGTGCCCGCGGCTTGCTGCGCGCGATCAGCCCCACGCTCGAGCATGTTGCCGAGGGCTTTATGAAGCACCTGGGCAAGCCGTTGAGCGAGGATATCATCGCCTGGTCCTACATGGACCTGCTCGACCGCTCGACCAAGAATATCCAGCTCTCGGTGTCGCACAAGACGCTCGGCGAGCTGCACCCTGCCGACATCGCCGACATTATCGAGCAGCTCGACCCGCGCCTACGCGCGCAGGTGTTTGCGCAGCTCGATACTGCCCAGGCCGCCGAGGCCATCTCGGAGTTCGATGACGACGAGCTTATGACCGAGATGCTCGAGGGCCTGTCCGATACGGACGCATCGTCGATGCTGGCCATGATGGACCCGGACGATGCAGCCGACCTGATCGACGAGCTCGATTACGAGAAGGCCGAGAAGCTCCTGCGCCTGATGGGCGTCAAGGAGGAGAAGGCGATTCGTAACCTGCTGGGGTATGAGGACAACACCGCCGGCCGCATCATGACCTCGGAGTTTGTCTCCCTGCCCGCCACGGCAACGGTCGGTGACGCCATCGAGGCGATTCGCGAGCTCGACGAGGACTTCGAGAGCGTCTACTACGTCTATACCGAGGATCCGAGCGGCATGCTGACCGGCGTGCTTTCGCTGCGCACGCTGATCGTAGCCGACCGCGACGCCACGTTGGGTCAGCTGGCCTATCGCGACCTGGTCTATGTGTCGCCCGACGAGGACCAGGAAGACGTAACGGACGAGATGACCAAGTATGACCTGGTCGCTATCCCCGTCTGTGACGAGAACCGCCACATCTTGGGTATCGTGACCTTCGACGACGCCATGGACGTTATCGCCGAGGAGCATCAGGAGGACCTGCAGATCGCCGGTGTCGGCTCGGGTGACAGCGCGTCCGACGACTCGACGAACGTGCTCAGCTGGTTCGTGCATCGCCAGTACTGGGTTGTTGTATGGGGCATCGCGTCGTGCATCATGGCGACCGTGCTGGGAACGGCGCTCGGCTCCGCGCATCTGGTGGTGTTCCCCATGTGCGCCATGCCGCTCGTGCTGCTGGCGGCCTCGCGCATGGTGTCGTTCGTCAAGAACTACTTCCTGGAGTATGACGGTCACGACGACGAGCCCAAGCCGTATCTGGGATTCTTCTTCCAGAGCACGGGCATGGGCCTGATTCTGTCACTCGTGACCTACCTGTGCGCCCAGCTGGTGCGCACCGCTGCATTCCCCGATGCGCCCATGTTTGAGGAGCAACTCTTTACCGGGTGCTTTAATATCGCTGCCATCATTTGCCTGGTTGGCAACATGAGCGCCGTGATTTACCTGATGGTGCTGTTCTGGCGTGACGAGCATGACCTCAACACGTCGGGCACCGCCATGAACGTCATTGCCGTCATGATCTCGTGTGTGGCGTATTGCATCGCCGCGGTGCTGCTCGCCATGTCAGTCATGGGTTAGGTGGTCGCGTGCAAAATACCAAGCAAAAGTCGGGCACCAAGCAAAAGCTGACCATCGCGGCCATCTTTGGCGCTATGGGTCCCGGTCTGCTGGCGGCGCTTTCGGGCAATGACGCCGGCGGCATTGCAACGTATTCCAGCGCGGGCGCCAGCTATGGCTACAAGATGCTGTGGATGCTTCCTGTCATGACCGTGCTGCTCATCGTGACGCAGGAGACCGCGGCGCGCTGCGGCTGCGTCACGGGCAAGGGCCTGGCATCGCTCATTCGCGAGCGCTTTGGCGTGCGCAAGAGTGTACTTGCTATGGCGGCGCTGTTGATCGCCAACACGGCTGTGACCATTTCGGAGTTTGCGGGTATTGCGAGCGGCCTTGCCCTCTTTGGCGTGCCGGCGAGCATCTCGGTGCCGTTGGTGGCGCTGCTGGTGTGGATGCTTACCATGTCGGGGAGTTTCCAGCGCATCGAGAAGATTCTGCTGCTGGTGAGCTGCGTGTTCGTGACCTATATTGTCGCCGCGTTTATGGCTGGCCCCAACTGGGGTGAGGTCGCGGTCGACCTGGTCGTGCCCAACATTCAAAATGACCCCAGCTACGTGTCGCTCGTGGTCGCAACGATCGGTACCACCATCGCGCCGTGGATGATTTTCTTGGCGCAGAACAACGTGGTCGATAAGAACGCGGGCGAGGACGATATCGTGCTGCAGCGCATCGATACCGTGAGCGGCTCGCTTGCTGCCGATGTCATTGCCGGCTTTATTATCATCACGACCGGTACGGTGTTGTTCCCGGCGGGTATTCAGATTAGCGATGCCGCCGATGCTGCCCGCGCGCTGGAGCCCATCGCGGGCCAGTGGTCCACGGTGCTGTTTGCCTCGGGCCTGGTCGCGGCGAGCTTCTTGGCTGCCTGCGTGCTGCCGGGCGTTACGTCGAGCGCTATCTGCGAGGCATTTGGCTGGGAGCGCGGTGCCGACCGCAGCTGGGACGAGGCCCCGGTCTATCGCGGCATCATTACGGCCATCATCGGTATCTCTGCCGTGCTGGTGCTTATGCCCGGCGTCGATTTGTTCCAGATTATGATGACCTCGCAGGTCATCAATGGCGTGCTACTGCCCGTGGTTCTGGTGTTCCAGGTGGTTATCGCTGCCGACCGTCACATTATGGGCGCCAACCGCAATGGCCGCGTGTGGAATGTACTCACGTGGGCGACCATTGGCGTGATTACGGTGCTGACGGTTGTCATGTTTGTCCTGCAAGCGATGGGCTACAGCGCTTAACGACTGCTTTTGCTTCCGAACAGGCCGCAGCGATGGGCTGCGGCCTGTTTTTTGCCTGCTATAGGGTGTTAGTTATATGGCAGTGGGCAAAAAATGCCAAATATGAGTACTGCTGCTAAGCGAATAGCATTTACATTCAAAAAGATAATGAACATAACATATAATATGTTCATTAAAATTGGCTTCAATACGCCATAAACCAGTCAGATTGGCTGCTTTCGGGGGTTGTAGGGGTCGCTCGGTCGTCATTTTGGGTGGTTTTGCCTGCTACTAAAATGGTAACAGTACTCATATTTGCCCTTTTTGCCCACGACCTCTTGGAGCCGGCTCGAAAAGAGCGATTTTGGGGCTTGGAAACAACGCTCGGGGCGGCGAGGCGTCCAGAATTCGGTTACAAGGAGGGCGTTCCTCGGCTGTGTCAGGAGTGTCCCTAAGTGCCGGCACATAAGGAGCGTCCCTAACTGCCGCAGGGGGCGTCGGCCGTGGCCGACGCCCCCTGCGGGTGTAAGCAGATTTGGCTGCGCGTTACTTGTCGCCGCCGAGCTTGTGCGGCTTGTAGGCGAGAGCGTTGACGAGCGCGTCGCCGGCGGACTTGACGGCTGCCGGTTGCGGATCGTTAACGTGGTCCTCGGGGTGCACGGGCAGGTCTTTCTTGACTGCATCGTGGATGAGATTGAGGTACTCGGTCACGCCGGTAGTCGACAGGTGCGTGCCGTCGCCGTCGAACAGGTCGTTGCGATTGGCGCTGTATCCGTACCAGTCGATAACGCGCACGTTCTTGTAGCGCGTGGCGGCATTTGCGATAGCCTGGTTGGTGGAACCCACCCACGGCTGCGGACTGCGTGTGTTCACAAACGCGACGATACGCTTGTCGCCGGCATCGGCCATGATGGCATCGATCTGGTCATCAGTTACCAGACCATTGGTGCCCAGTGCAAAGACCACGACCTTGCCGGCAAGGTTCTGTTGGAGATAGCCCTCAAATGTTGCGCGGCCTGCATCGAACTGGCGGCCCTTTTCGGCATCGATGTGACTGTGGGGGAACACGCCGTCAAAGGAATCGACGGCGCGCAGCGACACGGAGTCGCCGATCATCAGCAGGTCGTAGGATCCGTCGGGGAAGCCGTCGTTGTCCTTGTCGGTGTCGTCGGCTGCCTGCTGGTCTTTGGGTGCGGTATTCTTGGCTTCTTTGTTGAGGATTTCGGCACCTTCACCACTTAACGCGGAGGTCTCCGGCACAAAGATGAGGCCTCCTAGGGCAATGATCAGCACGACGCCGCAAGTGGCGCACACGGGAATATGCGCACGCACCCAGCTTGCGGGCGTGGCGGTTCCGTCGCGGAACTCGGAAACGGTGCGCCCAAAGGCGCCTTTCCTAAACGGAGTCTCGATAAAGCGATAGCAGCACTCTGCCACGGCGACCACCACAAGTACCTGCAAGATGTACTGCCACCAGGGCGTATCGTTGATGTTGGCGACCGGGTTCATAAGCAGCAGCAGCGGATAGTGCCACAGATAGATACTGTACGAGCGCTTGCCGACCCACACGAGCGGCTCGGCGGCAAGAGCGCGCGCGACCAAGCTCTGGGGCTGTACGCAGGCGGCGATGACCATGAGCGTGAGGATGGAGCACAGCAGCGTGCCTCCGCGATATTGGAAAGCGGTGTAGCCGTTGGTGAGCGCGACCATAGCCGCAAGGCCGACCAGGCCCACAACGCCCAGCACGTCGATGGACGCAGGTGAGGACCAAAAGCGTGTGAGCGCACTCGGCTGAGCTGGGGCGGTCTCGGCTGCGGAATCGGTCTGCTCGCCATGCCCACCCTTGGCGTTCTTGTCGAGCTTACCGCGCTTGGCAGCGCTCACTAGGCGGTCGAGTCCCAGGCGATGGGCAAGGCGAACCGGCGCCAGGTCGCGGTCGGGGATAAATGCCATCCATGCACCCAACAGCAGCGAGAACACGCGGGTATCCGTGCCGTAGTACACGCGGCTGGGGTCGGCGGCAGGGTTGTAGAGCACCATCATGGCAAGGGCGGATACCGCTGCGAGCCCTAGGACCACACGGCGCGTGTTGGGTTTGCTCACATGCATGGACACCATGGCAAACAGCAGCGGTGGCCAAATCAAATAGAACTGCTCTTCGATGGCGAGCGACCAGAAGTGCGTGAGCGGCGAGGGGTCGCCCAGAGCATTGAAGTACGAAATATCCTGCGCAATCTGCCACCAGTTGTTGAAGAATAGCAGCGACGGCAGGATATCGGGGCGCATCTTGGTGAGCATCACGTGGTTGAAAATGGTGCACAACGCGCAAGTCACCACCACAACGGTTACCACGGCGGGGAATAGGCGGCGAATGCGGCGGATCCAGAAGCTCTTGAGGTCGATGCGGCCGGTCTTGGCTACTTCGTTGAGCAGCAGGCGCGTGATCAGATAGCCCGAAAGCACAAAGAAAATCGTGACGCCGAGCAAGCCGCCCTGCGCCCAGGTGAGGTTGAGGTGGTAGAGCACCACCGCGACAACGGCGAGTGTGCGTAGGCCATCGAGGGCGGGGATATAACGGGACTTGGGGCGAGCGGGCGTCTGATGGTCGGCAGCCGGTGAGCAGACACCGTCGTTGGCGCTGGCGTGCGCGGACTTGCTGGAGGACGCGGGCGTACGACGTGAGTCCGCGCCACGGTGTGTCTCGTTGGTGCGGGGTTTGCCCTGCGGACGTTCGTGCGGAGTCTGCGCCTGGGCCGTGCGGCGTCGGCCGCGTGAGCTCGATTGCGGGAGTTGTTCCATAAAATATCATCCAATGACGAGAATAGTCAGCACATATTCATTGTAGCCGCCTGCTCCTGTGAATGCTTGCTGCTGGCGCAACCTCAAGCGCGCGTCCACATCAAAGTGAACTAAAGTTATAGGGGGTGCGAAGGCGCACAATCGACGGTCGACGGTGGGTGCAAAGCCCGCAGACGAGGAGGTTTCCATGGCAGATAACGGCATCGTTGCGGTGTTCGGCAGTATGAACATGGACCTTTCGGTGGCGTGCGAGCGCATGCCACGTGCGGGCGAGACCGTCGGCGGCAGCGGGTTTATCACCAACGCTGGCGGCAAAGGCGCCAACCAGGCCGTGGCAGCTGCGCGCATGGGCGCGCGCACGTGCATGATCGGCGCGGTCGGGCGCGATGCGTTTGGCGATGCGCTGGTGGCGGGACTTCAGGATGCCGGCGTGGGCGTTGAGTTCGTGGCGCGGCGCGACGACGTGGAGACGGGCACGGCGACCATCATCCGCTGCGAGAGCGATAACCGCATCGTGCTGTCTCCGGGCGCCAACCATGCGCTTACGGGCGATGATGTGGCCTGTGCGCTGCGCTATCTGGTGGCCGATGAGCTCGACCGCGATGCCTGTGGGCTCGCCCCCGCGGCCGGCAGCGTCTTTATCGCCCAGGGCGAATGCGATCTGATGGCGACGGCCGAGGCGCTTGCCTGCGCTCACGAGCTGGGGTTCTATACGGTCTTTAATCCGGCGCCTGCCTGTGAGTTGCCGGCGGGTGCGTGGCCCGCAGTCGACCTCGTCTGTCCCAACGAGACCGAATGCCAGGCACTGACGGGCATTCTGCCCGCAGATGACGCGAGTTGTGCCGAAGCGCTTAATGGCCTGCGCGCCAAGGGTGCCGGAGCTGCGGTCATCACGTTGGGCGGCGCCGGATCGGTTACGCTCGGCGATGACGGTGAGCCGCTGCGCATGCCGGCGCTTTCGAGCTCGGTGGTCGACACCACGGCGGCCGGCGATACGTTTATCGGCGCACTTGCAGCTACCCGTCTGGAGGGCCTGCCGCTCTTTGAGTGCATGGCCGCGGGCGCTCGCGCCTCGGCGGTGACGGTGTCGCGCTTGGGTGCTCAGCAATCGATTCCCACGCGTGCCGAAGTTGAACATTGGTTTGGTTAAACGATAAAGACGGAGAAGCGGAGTAGAACAATGGCAACCAAGAAGCTGATCCTTGATCTGGATATGGGTGTGGACGACGCTATGGCGCTCGCCTATGCCGTTGCGAGCCCCGAGGTGGAGCTCGTCGGCATAACCACGTGTTTTGGCAACGTGCGCGTCGACCAGTCGGCGCATAACTGCTTGGCGGTGCTTGACCTGTTGGGTCGTCCCGAGGTGCCGGTGTATCTGGGTGCCGACCGCCCCATTAAGGCGACCGAGCCCTATACGCCGCCGGCGTCAACCACGCTCATCCACGGCAAGAACGGCATCGGCGGTGCGAGCGTGCCCGCGTCGCCCTATGAGCCGGTGGGGGCAACGTCGGCCGACGGCAACGCTGCGGTCGATTATCTGATCGATGCCGCGCGCACCTATGGCCCCGACCTGGTCTATGTGGCGACCGGCCCGCTCTCCAATCTGGCGCTCGCCCTGGAGCGCGATGCGGCCGCGATGATGTCTATCGGCCGCGTGGTGGTGATGGGCGGCGCCCTGACCGTGCCCGGTAACGTGAGCGCGGGCGCCGAGGCCAACATGGCGAGCGACCCCGAGGCTGCCGATGCCGTGCTGCGCTCGGGCCGCAAGCTCACCATGGTGGGTTTGGATGTGACGCATCGCGTGGTGCTCACGCGCCGCGATATTGCCGGCTGGACGGGCTCGGGCACTATGGCCGGCTGCGCGTTTGCGAGCATGGTCGAGCACTACATTGGCTCGTACGAGATGAACGCACCTTACCTGGGTGGTTGTGCGCTGCACGATCCGCTGGCTGTTGCCGTGGCAATCGATCCCACGCTCGTGGGTGCGCTCGGCTGCAATCTACGCGTCGACCTGCTGGGCGAGTACCGCGGTCGCACCATCTGCGATGAGCGCCGTGTGGCAGATCCCGACAAGAGCGCGCTTGTGGCGCTGACCGTTGATGCCCCGCGCTTCCTTTCCGAGTTCAAGGCACGCATGGCCCGCGTCCTGGGCTAAGTTGTCTTTTTGGGACGGGGCTTTTTGGCTGGTATGATTGGTGCGGCCATTCGAACCAGCTAAAAGAGCCCCGTCCCAATTTGACTACCGAGAGGATTTGCCATGGAGCGCATCGCCAGCTTTTCCGTTGATCATCTGCTACTTGAGCCCGGCGTGTATGTGAGCCGCATCGACCGCGATCCGGCGACCGGTGCTGCCGTCACCACGTTTGACCTGCGCCTGACCACGCCCAACAAGGAGCCGGTCATGAACACGGCCGAGTGCCACACCATCGAGCACCTGGGCGCGACGTTCCTTCGCAACCATGCCGAGTGGTCGAGCCGCATTGTCTACTTTGGCCCCATGGGCTGCCGCACGGGCTTTTACCTCGTCGTGTTTGGCGAGCTGACGAGCGAGGAGATCTTGCCGCTCGTGCGCGAGCTGTTTGAGTTTGTCGCCGACTTCGAGGGCGATGTCCCCGGTGCCGCTCCCGAGGAGTGCGGCAACTACCTGGACCAGAACCTTCCCATGGCTAACTGGCTCGCGCGCCGCTACCTCGACCGCGATCTGGCCGATATCGACGAGAAGCACCTGCATTATCAGCAGGCGTAAGGGCTTTATCGCCTAAAACGTGCGCATTGGGCGCCTTCGCTTATGCGGGGGCGCCTTTTTGTTGAGTAGTCGGGACGAGCGTTCAAAATCGCTCATGTTTGTTCTAGAATGTTCATACTGTCACATAAACGAACAGGAGTGAACATGCATATCTATTCTGTCGAGGATTCCGAGTTCAAGTCCTATGGCAACGTTTGGGATAACGTTCCGTCCGAGCTCACGTCGCCTGTGCTCGAGGCGCTTTCTGCCACGCCCATTCCCGAGGGCAGCAAGTACGTAGCAAGTGCGCCGGAGCTCGAGGGCGTCAAGGATGCCGATAAGCTGGGCTTTCTCATGTACGGTGGCCGTCCCTTCCAGTTCGGCTGGTGCAACGGCCACAACACGCGTCTCAACTGCCTGGAGTATCATCGTGCCAGCGAGTTCAACTTGGGCGCGCGCGACTTTATCCTGCTCGTGGCGCATCGTTGGGAGATCGAGGACGGCAAGCTCGACACCGCGTGCGTCAAGGCGTTCCGCGTGCCGGCCGGCAAGGTCGTCGAGGTTTTCAACACCACGCTTCACTACACGCCGTGCATGGTCGACGACGGCGGCTTCCAGGTGATGGTGGCGCTGCCCGCCGGCACCAACGGTCCGCGTCCCGAGGCCGCAACCGACATGCCTGCCGCCGGTGACAGCTACTGCTATTGGAAGGCTGACAAGTGGGTTCTCTGCCATGCTGACAGCCCCAAAGCTGCCGAGGGCGGCTACGTAGGCCTCACCGGAAAGAACCTCGACATCGCCTGCGACTAGAATCTTCTGTCTCGATTTGTAACATCTAACGGGCTAAATCGTCTCTACCTGTTACAGATCGAGACAAACCGTAGAGGGCCGCCCGAAAATCTCGATCTGTAACACCAGGCCCGATTTTGGCGGTCTAGATGTTACAGATCGAGACAAACCGGGCCCAAGCCGCCACAAAGGTGCCTGTCCCCTTTGTGGTGGATTGGGCAGGCGGGTATCAAAAAGTGTCAGACGGGGCGGTTGCCGGGCGCCTGCACGCGAAAAGAAGTATCGGCCTGCGCCGTTGCCGTTGAGCGGCGCGTTGTTTGCAGGGATACTGAGCCTATGACAACAGCGTGCGAAAGGATTGATGCATGGCTTTCCGTAATGACTTCCTGTGGGGCGGCGCGACGGCTGCCAACCAGTGCGAGGGCGCCTACAACGTGGACGGCCGCGGCCTTGCCAACGTGGACGTGGCTCCGCACGGCCCCGAGCGCTATGCGGTGGTCTCCGGCCAGCGCAAGATGCTCGACTTCGAGGACGGCTATTACTATCCCGCGCAGACCGGCATCGATTTCTATCACCACTACAAGGAGGACATTGCTCTCTTTGCCGAGATGGGCTTTAAGACCTTCCGCATGAGCCTGGCGTGGACCCGCATCTTCCCCAACGGTGACGAGACCGAGCCCAACGAGGCCGGCTTGGCCTTCTACGAGGACGTGTTCCGCGAGTGCCAGGCGCACGGCATCGAGCCGCTCGTGACCATCACGCACTTCGACTGCCCGATTCACCTCATCAAGGAGTACGGCGGCTGGCGCAACCGCAAGCTCATCGACTTCTACAAGAACCTCGCGACCACGATCTTTACCCGCTACAAGGGTCTGGTGAAGTACTGGCTCACCTTTAACGAGATCAATATGATCCTGCACCTGCCGTTTATGGGTGCCGGTCTGGTCTTTGAGGAGGGCGAGAACAAGGAGGCCGTCGAGTACCTGACCGCCCACAACGAGCTCGTCGCCAGCGCTTGGGCAACCAAGATCGCTCACGAGATCGACCCCGAGATCAAGATCGGCTGTATGCTCGCCGCAGGTAGCTACTACCCCTACAGCTGCCGTCCGGGCGACGTGCGCCAAGCGCAGATTGACAACCAGAGCAACTATTTCTTCGTCGACGTCCAGAGCCGCGGCTACTACCCGGCCTATGCCGTCAAGAAGCTCGAGCGTCTGGGCATCGATGTGGGCATGACGGACGAGGACCGCGAGATCCTGGCCGCCAACACCGTCGACTTCATCAGCTTTAGCTACTACAGCACCCGCTGCTCTGCCGGTGCCGATAACCCCGATGTCGAGCGCACCCAGGGCAACGCCTTCGCCGGCGCCAAGAATCCCTATCTGCAGGAGAGCCAGTGGGGCTGGGCCATCGATCCGCTGGGCTTCCGCATCACCCTTAACGACCTGTACGACCGTTATCAGAAGCCGCTGTTTGTGGTCGAGAACGGTCTGGGCGCCAAGGATGTTGTCGAGGAGGGTGGCTCCATCAACGACGACTACCGTATCGACTACCTGCGCCAGCATATTGCCGCGATGCGTGATGCTGTGACCGAGGACGGCGTTGACCTGCTGGGGTACACCACCTGGGGCCCGATTGACCTGGTGAGCGCCGGCACGGGCGAGATGTCCAAGCGCTACGGCTTTATCTACGTGGACCGCGACGACGCAGGCAACGGCACCCTCAAGCGCTCAAAAAAGAAGAGCTTCGACTGGTACAAGCACGTCATTGAGACGAATGGTGAGGACCTGTCCTAAGGAAGCTGAGACACTCAACTTCAGAGTCTCCTAATCAAGGCGCCCGGCGAGCAGTTAATGCTCACCGGGCGCCTTGCCGTCTGCGGATTTTGGGACATGCGGCCCGCTTTTTCGGCCCATCTGTCGGTACACTAAAGGGACTATGGGTACCCGCGAGCGACATATCGGCCACGCGGCCGCCCGGACCGCGCCAGTTGCGGATCCCAGGGGTGGCAGGCTCTTCGCCATGCCGCGATTCCTTGTTGGCATAACACATCAGGTGTACCGTCATCGCGTCTTTGCTATCGCCGGCGCCATCACCGCGCTGTTCCTCATGCTTTTGGCGGTCTTGCCGGCGCTGTTCGCCTTCGACCCCAAACTTTCTAACGCCGTGCCCGCCTATAGCAAGGTGTCCGAAGAGGTCGTGGATGCGCTCGCCCATTCGAGCTCTCTCCCGCTGCTTGTCGCCGCAATTGTATTTTCGATCTGGGGCGTATCGGTCTATCTGCGCTGTTTGGACTATGTGTTGCGTCGCCGCCTTGTTGCCGTCGCCACCATCTGCGCCCTGTGGATGATCGAAGTCATTCTCAAGTACAAGTCGTTCACGCCGTTCTATGCCACCGTGCTGTGGTATCTGTACTACGTGCCCATGACGCTCATTCCGCTGCTCTACCAGCTCTGCGGCCTGCGCCTTGCGGGCCTGGAACAACACCGCCTGGGTCGCCGCTACTGCGCTGCGCTGTGGATTGCGGCCATCCTGCTTATCGGATTTGTGCTCACCAACGATTTTCATCAGCAGGTCTTCCGCTTTGATCGCACAAGCGACACCTGGAGCAACGATTACACGTACGGCTGGGGTTATTTCGCCGTCCTCGTGTGGACGGCCTTTGACTTCGTGGCCTTTTTTATCCTGGTTGGTCGGTCCTCTTCCTTTCGCATCCAGCGTTTCTCGGGCACGGCGGCGCTCGTACTACTGGGCGGCGCATTCTTTGCCGTCTCGTATGCTCTGCGCGTGCCCTGGGCATGGAGGCTCAACTTTTCGCTCGTCTATTGCGTCCTGTGCGTGGTGGCGATGGAAATCTGTCTCGATTGCGGTGTCATTCCGTCGTATCACGACATCGCCGGCATCTTCGACACCTTACCGCTTGACCTCAAAGTTCTAACGCGCGACCTGCAGGAAGTCTATGCCACGCCGGTGTCAAAGCCAATGCCGGTAGGCGTGTGCGAGGAGTTGCGGACCCAGGAGCACGGCCGCGCCCATGCCTTTGCCGTGGCGTCCGATCCCGATGTGATGTACCGTGCCTTTCCACTGCTGGGCGGATCGGCCCTGCTTGCCCAAGACGTGTCGGAGCTCAACGAGCTTAACCGTGAACTGGCACATCGTCGCATGGAGCTGCAGCGTCAAAACGAGCTGCTCGCCGCCGACTACGACCTTAAGACGCATTTGGCAGATCAAGAGGCCGAGACCTTGCTGGTCCAAGACGTGGACCAAGCGCTTGCCCGCGCGCTCGAAGGGATGTACGACCTGCTGAGCTCGCTGCCGCCGTTGACCGACGAAGCGTCTTCGCACGAGCGTTACCGCATGCTGCAGCGCGCCAAGATGCTCGTCGCCTATTGCAAGCGCAAGGGGTCGCTCACGTTGGCACAGCACGGGGAGAGCGGTTTTGATCGAGACCGCATCCAGCTCATTGCCAACGAGCTCGCAAGCGATCTGCGCACCATCGATATCGATTGCGCCTCGATTATCGCCATACGGCGCCCGATGCATGCCAGTACGGTAAGCGCCCTGTACGACTGCGTGTATGACTTTGCGTTTTTTGCCTACACCACCGACCATCCGGCGCTTATGTATCACTTGGGCGACCATGACCGATGCAGTGTCGAGCTGCGCGCCACGCTTTTTTCCAACGATGATGCAGATCTTTCGCAGACGCCCGCTGCGCAAGAGCTCGAAAGCGCTTTGCAAGGGCGCAACGTGGCATATCGCCTTGAGGGCGAGCCCGGCCAGCTGCGCATGATCGTCTTGATGCCGAGGGCGGGTGAGTGACGATGCAGATTTCGCTCATCCTTCCCCAAATCGTTGCGCTCGATGTTGTCTTTGCCCTGACTGCGTGTCTGCAGACGATCCACGTCCCGCTCATCGCATCGCGCCGCTCGTCCTATAACCGTAAGGTGATTTGCGCCTACGAGGCGAGTCTTGTGCTTCACCTGATGATTTCGGCGCTCATCTTATTCGCGTCGTCTGGCTCGTATCTGGTGGCGCCGCTTGACGTTTGCGCCAGGGCAATGGGCGGAGTGCTGTGGCTCAATGCCGCGATTTTTGCCTATGGCGTGGTGCTTATGGTGCGCTATCGTCGCCCCGTCATGCTGGTCGAGCTGCTGCTTGTTGTCGCCGTTACACCGCCGTTGGTTTTTGCCATGGGCTCGGCGTGGACCGTTGTCCTTATCGCAGAGGGAGCGTTCTTCCTGTTCCGCTCCATCGCGGCGCTCTTGATGGACGTCCGTAACCGCCAGGAGGATATCACCGCGTTCTCGACGATCGAGACCATCAACGTGATTCCCGTGGGCATCCTGTATCTGGACCCGAGGGGCCGTCCGCTGCTCATGAACCGCTGCATGCGCAAAAACCTGGTGGAACTTCATATGCCCACCGATCTAGGTGACATGAGCGGCACATGGAACGACCTGCGCAAACTTAGCATGCAAATGCCCGAAAGCAGTAGGAACCGTGTGCGGATTAACTTGGATCGTTTTGGTGATGCTCGCGCCGTGATCGAGATTTCTCCCGCCGAGATTCGCCTATTTGTGCACGATGAGGTTATGGTTTCGGGCCGCCTCTTTGAGCGCATTATCGGCTTGGACGTGACGGAATACGCACACGCCTACGACCGCCTGGCGCAAGCCAACCACCTGCTTGAGCTTGCGGGCCAAGAGCTCCAGGCCCAGATCGAAGAAGTTAAAAAGGTTGCCGACAATGCGGCCTACCTACGTATGCGTGCCCGCGTGCACGACGTGATCGGGCAGCGCCTGTCCATTCTTCATCGCTATTTGGAGGAGGGACGTCTGGACGATGAGTCGCTCGAGCAGATTGACCCGTTGCTGCGTTCAATCGCCGCCGATTTGCGCAGTGGCGGTGCTAGCGAGCCTGCAGAGCAGCTGGGTGATATCGTCCATGCTTTTGGCCTGGTGAGTGTGCAGATCGATGTTGAGGGCGCGCTGCCTGAGGACGCGCGTGTCGCCGTCGCATTTTTGCAGATCATTCGCGAGGCCTCGACCAATGCCACCAAGCATGCGCAGGCGCATCGGGTCCATGTACGCCTGTGGCAGGAGGGGACGGATGCTGACGCCGTCGCGCGCATGACGATTTCTAACGACGGGTCCCCGGCCCCCGTATCGTATCGCGAGGGAACGGGTATCCCAGGTATGAGGCATGTCGCGCAAGATCTGGGTGGCAGCCTGGAGGTCCACGCCGCCCCGCCCTTTACGCTTGCGGTATCCATTCCGCTTAACGCCAGCGACACGTCCCAAAGGAGAAACTCATGATCCGCGTGTTAATTGTCGAAGATCAGGCCATCCTGCGCGAGAGCCTGGCGCGCTCCGTTGGCGACCAGCCCGATATGATCGTTGTTTCCGCCATCGCCGATGCCTCCGAGGCCTTGGGCGTCGCGCTCAAGGAGCGTCCGGACATGATACTGATGGATGTGTGCACCGAGCACGATTCAAACGGCATCGTGGCGGCGGCACGCATCAAGGAGCAGCTGCCTGAGTGTCGCATCATCATCATGACAGGCATGCCCGAGATCACCTTTGTCGATCAGGCCCGCGAGGCGGGCGTCGATAGCTTTGTGTACAAGAACGTCGGTATCGACGAGCTGTTCGCCGTGATGCGCTCCACGCTGGCGGGCTATTGCACGTTTCCCAAGCCGCCCGAGAGCATTTTTTCGGGCACGGCAGCTCTCGACGACGTCGAGCTATCGATTTTGCGCCTTGCCTGCGAGGGCAAGAGCCGCCGCGAAATCGCGGCCGAGCTGTTTATGAGCGAGGGCACCATCAAGCGTCGCATCTCGGAGATCCTGAGCAAGACCGGCTACGACAACATCATGCGCCTGGCCGTGCATGCGGTGACCGAGGGCAGCATCGTTCCCAACATGGAGCGCCCGTAATCGACGCGCTCACCCGTGCTCCGGCGCCGCAAAGATAGGCCGCCCACCGTTTCGCATCTAAAAACGGCGGGCGGCCTGCTTGTATGGGCAGCGCTGTCGGCATAAAGCGGCGGGGTCGCAGGATCATTTCCTGCGGCCCCGTCTGGTGTGCGCGGATGTGTCCGCCAACCGCGGCTGATGTTACGTGCCGTTACGCGATGGTTGCGCTGTAGGAGGCGACGTCCTCGTAGGAATCGGTCAGGTAGGCGTCGATGCCGATGGTCGTGTTGACCAGGTCGTCAAGGCTGTCAAGCTCGCCGCTCGAGAACGTGAATTCCTCGGTGGCGTTGGTGCCGGGCATCAGGTGAGCCGAGAACCAGGGTTCCTTCATGGTGCCGTTGACGTTGGTCTTGCCGGAAGGAGCGTAGAAGGTCAGGTCCTTGTCGCTCTTGTTGGTGATGTTGACGACAAAGCCGATGTCGCCCCAGTCGTCCTTGAACTTCTCGGTGATGGTGATGGTGCACAGGTCGTCATCGGCGACGGTGACGGCGGGGGAGATTTCGATGCTCTGGACGTCGTCGTCTTCGACGGCCTCATCGATCTCTTCTTCCTTCTCGGCGTTCTCGCGATCCTTCTTCACCGTACCGGACAGATCCTTGTCGGACTTCGTAAAGATAATCTTGTCGCCGTCCACCTCCAGGACGAGCTTGTCGTCCTTAAGCTTCAGGTCGTGCGACTCATCTTCGGCGGTAATCGTTACGGTGGTGGCGTCCTTGGCCTCCCATTTCAGGTCGGCGACCTCAAGGAACATGTCGAGGACGCCCGTGCCGTCTTCGTCGAGGATCAGGATACAGTTGAGGCCCCACTCCTTGAGCATATCCATGTACTCATCGGTGAGCTCTTCGCCCTCCGTGGTTCCACCCGAGAGCTTCCAGCTGCCGACGAAGTTGGCCTTGGGGTCTTTGCCGCCGCCGCTGCAGCCCGTCAGGGCAAAGGCGAGCGCCAGGACGCATGTCAGAAATGCGAGTACGGACTTTTTGAACGTTGTCTTCATGGTGTCCTCCTTTATCGAACGAAACCCATAGAAGCAAATGCGGGGGTGGCGGACCCCCCCGCCAATTACCAGATAGAGGGGTTATGGCCTGGGCGTTCCGCAGTTGCTGCAGAACTTGCCGCCGTTTTCGCTGCCGCAGTTGGGGCAGAACCACTTGGCCGGTGCCGGGGCGGGTGCGGGACTGCCGCACTCGGGGCAGAACTTGCCGGTGTTGGTGGCACCGCAGCTGCAGGTCCACGTGCCGGCCGCGGGGGCAGCGGCGGGAGCCGGTGCGGGGGCGGGTGCCGGAGCCGGCTGCGGGGCGGCCTGCTGCTGTGCCTGGCCGGCGGCGAACAGCTGGCTGGCATTCATGCCGCCCATGCCGCCTGCCATGCCCATGCCCATAAAGCCGGCCATCGCGCCGTTGGGGTTGGCGGCTGCCGCGCGCATCGCATCGCTCTGGGCGCTGGCGATGTTGGCGGCCGCCATGGTGGGATCGCGCATGACCGCGGCCTTCTGCAGGTCCTTGATCATCTGCTCGTCTTCTTGCGAAGCGGCGATGGAGTTGACGCCAAAGCTCACGATCTCGACACCGCGCAGGTCGCGCCAGTCGGCCGAGAGGACCTCGTTGAGCGCGCGGGCGAGCTCGGTGGTGTGACCGGGGATGGCGCTGTAGCGAATGCCCATTTCCGAGATCTTGGCAAAGGCGGGCTGCAGGGCGGTGAGCAGCTCGGACTTAAGCTGGCTGTCGATCTTATCGCGCGTGTAGCTATCGGTCACGTTGCCGCACACGTTGGTGTAGAACAGCAGCGGGTTGGTGATGCGGTACGAATACTCGCCGTTGCAGCGAACGGAGATGTCGACGTCCAGGCCAATGTTGTTATCGACCACGCGGAAGGGCACAGGCGAGGCGGTGCCGTACTTGTTACCGATGATCTCCTTGGTGTTGATGAAGTAGACGCGCTGGTCCTTGCCTGCGTCGCCGCCAAAGGTAAAGCGGCTGCCGATATTGGCGAACGTCTCCTTGATGGAGTCGCCCAGGTTGCCGCTAAAGACGCTCGGCTCGCTGCCGGTGTCAAAGACGAACTCGCCGGGCTCCAGCGCGACCTCGATGATCTTGCCGTTTTGCACCACGAGCATGCCCTGGCCGTCGTTGACGGCGATGACGGAGCCGTTGGAGATGACGTTGTCCTCGCCGCGCGTGTTGGAGCTGCGGCCGCCGGTGCGCTTGCTGCCCTTGCAGGCCAAGACGTCAGCGGGCATCGATTCGCAATAGATAAATTCCTTCCACTGGTCGGCCATGACGCCGCCGGCAGCACCCAATCCAGCTTTCAAGAGTCCCATGGTGATCTTCCTTTCTCGTCAAAGGCCGGGTGGTATTGGTCAGAATGGCTAATCGTCCTTGTTGTCCTTCATGACAACGGTGGTCTCGGTGTGGCTGAAGGTGTCGTGCTTCTCGGTCAGGTCGAGCTCGCCGCAGTAGCAGTCGGCGTGGGTGGCCTCGTTGGCCGTCTTGAGCTGGCCTACCAGCAGCACGTCTGCGATGATCACGATGATCAGCGGCGCGACGATGTTGATGAGGATGCCCTCGACATCAAAGGTGAGGTAATCCGGATCGAAGGCGTTCTCGCCCATAAAGAGAATCTGGGAAAGGACAAATCCGATCGCAAAGAACAGCACCGAGGCGATAGCGAGCTTGGGCTTGGAGCAGGGAAGCTCGCCGACCATGCGGCCGGTTTGGCCGTTCATGGCAAACAGGTAACTCTTGCCGTTCCACGAGGTAGAGAGCATCCACACGGGGAACAGAGCATAATCGTTTTCTTCCCAGGTGTAGTCGAGCTGCTTGCTTTCGACCGTGGCGTCGTCGTACTCGTCGACGACGGTCTCGCGCAGGGCCGAGATCGTGCTCTCCTCCATGCGGCGCTCGGCGCGCGCCTTGCAGGTTTCGCAATCCTCGTCATAGCGGTTGGCGATGTAGCCGGGCATATAGGCGACCGAGAACGGGCGCAGCGCGTCGTAGTCAAACGGCTCGATGGCGTCCATGTGGCCGTCGGGCATCTTGGACGATCCGTCGACGGGCACGCGCTCAAACGAGATATTGCCCTTACGGTAGGCGTCGTAGTGGTCGGTGGTCGTGACGGTGCGGTCGGATTCCTCGGTCACGGCCTCGTTGGTCGCGTCAAAGTACACTTCGCCGGCAACGCGGGCGCCGTAGAGCCAAAACGGCACGTAAACGCCTTGGACCTCGTCGATGTGGTTGCCGGTGACAAAGCTCTTGGGCAGCAGGATTTTACCCTTGTAGTGGTCTTTGAGCGCGGCCATGACATCGTCGCGCCCGAGCTTAAACGGAATCACCAGGTCGGGTGAGAAGTCGCCCGAGAGCTGGCCGGGTGCCACGGCGGAGTTGCCGCAGTACGGGCAGGTGGTGACGGCGACGGTGCCGTCGGACACGAGCTCGGCGCCGCACGACGAGCAGATGTAGCCGGCGTTTTGAGCCAGCTCCTGCACGGCATCGTCGACAGCAGGCTTGGGGGCCGCGGCTGCGGCATCGGCTTTGGCATCTGCCTTGTCCTGGCGCTCGCGATAGAGGGCCTCGACTTCTTCGACTTCAAAACGCGAATCGCAGTAGTCGCAGACGAGCTTTTGCTCGGCACTGGCAAAGTGAAGGGGGCCGCCACACGCGGGGCACTGATAGTTGACGCTCTCGAAGGCCATGATCGGTCCTTTCGCTGCCGGAGGCTATGCGCCGATGGCGCCGCCGCAGTATTCGCAGCGCCCGCTGGCATCGGGAATGGTGGTTGCACCGCAGAAGGGGCAGGTGACCGCGGTCTTGGGGGCCTTAGCGGCCACGACGCTGTCGCGCGTTTCCTGACGCAGCTGCACCAGCGCGTCGCGGACCTCGGTTGCCTGGCGCTTGGCCTCGCGGTATTCGATGGAACCGCGCTGATCGATGGTGGAGTCGTTCACGCGCAGGTTGATCTCGGTAAAGTACGGCGTGTTGACGTGGATGGTCAGGTTAAAGTCGTAATCCAGGTCGTAGCGCGGCGGATTGTAGCTCTCGCGCTCGCCGTCCTTGGTCTCGCGATAGATTTCGGTGCGGTGCTCGTCGATATCCATATCGCAGCCGAGTACCTGCGAGAACTCGATGATGTCGGGATTGGCGTCGCGCCAGCGGCTCTGCGAAGTGATGATCAGCAGGCCCGCGTCTTCGTCGAGCATGATGTTGGTGCGCCCGGCCGAGAGTGTGCGCGTGGGGTTGAACGACGCCAGGCGCTCGGCATTGGCCTCGCGGTAGGCGAGTTGCTCGCGGATATCGTCCGCGGTGCTGGAGCGATAGCCGTGGAAGTAGGGGGAGAGCTTGCCGGCACACTCTTTGCACAGGTAGCCTTCGCTGATCTTGGTCTTTCCCAAAAGTCCCAGCTCGGTACCGCAAATCGCGCACTCTTTCTTCTCGAACATCTTGTCAAAGAAGCCCATGGCTGCCTCCCATCAACAGGTAGCGTGTGTCACTTTTGATGATGGGGGAGTGCGCGATCTTTCACGATACCCAGACGGCTCAACGAGTCTCCACAACTGGGACACATGGCCCATTTTTGACTAGTCGCTGGGGACACTCTTCGGCCACTCATTGGGGACGTACGCTGCTGGGGCAGTTGGGGCGACGAGCCGATGATGTCGTGATGTGGGATGGACTGGCACTTGCTACCGACGATTTTGGTGGGGATTTTGCACCCGCATGTTCCGATTCCGCGCCCGTGGAGGCAGCGGAGTTCACGCCCGATGAGTGCCTCGATGCCTTCGTTGCCGCCTTTGGGCTTACAGAGCGCGAGCGCGATATTCTTGAGGTCTTGGTCGTTTCGGACCAGAGCGTTCAGGACATCGCCGCAACGCTCTTCCTTTCGCGCTCAACGCTCTACCGTCACATTTCCTCGATCAACAAAAAGACCGGCACCACCTCACGTGTGGCCCTTATCAACTTCTTCTGGTCCTGGACGCCCAAGGACTAGCTAATCCTCCAATAAGTTGCGGTGGAATAGTCCCTAAATCAAAGTCATGGGGCTTTAAACAGGAACTATTCCACCGCAACTGCTGAGGGGACAGACTGCGGCAGCGGCAGAGGCGTTGGCAGCTGTGGTAGTGGCAACGGCAGCTGGCAGGGTGTTTTCCGTCTGCTCGCTACAGCAGCTCGCCGTGGCGGGCAATGTAGCGGCGCTTTGCCAGCTGGGTGAGCGCGATATAGGCGGTAACGATGCCAATGAGCAGCCCAAAAAAGCTCGTGGGCAGCGTCATGAGGCCGAGCGCATCGGCGATGGGGCTTGCCGGCAGCCAGGTGACAAGCGCCAGGCCTAGCACGGTGAGAGCGCACAGTGCCGGCGCGGCGTGGTCACGTGGGCTCGGCAGATGCGGGGAGCGCAGCATGTGGACCACGAGTGTCTGCGACCACATGGACTCGACAAACCAGCCGCTCTGGAAGAGTGCAGCGAAGGTCGCCATACCCGCGACGTTGCCCGTCCCGGAGAGCTCGGACCAGCTTGCGCCCACGGCGGCGGGGCACACCACAAAGAAGAGCGCGGCGAAAGTCGCGATATCAAACAGTGAGCTCACGAGGCCCAGCTCGAGCATAAAGCCCTTGATGGACGCGGCGTCCCAAGCACGCGGACGGGCAGTCCAGGCGTCGTCGACGGTGTCCCACGGCAGCGCGATGCACACGATCTCGTAGACCAGCGACAGCAGCACCAGCTGCAGAGCGCTCATGGGCAAGAATGGCAAGAACAGGCTCGCGACGGTCACGGATAGCACGTTGCCAAAGTTGGAGCTCACCGTGGTCTTGAGGTACTTGAGTAGGTTGCCGTAGGTGCGGCGGCCTTCGATGATGCCGCGTTCGAGCACGCCCAGGTCTTTCTGGAGCAAGATGATATCGGCGGATTCCTTGGCGATGTCGACGGCCGAATCGACCGAGATGCCGCAGTCGCTCGCACGCATGGCGGCGGCGTCGTTGATGCCATCGCCCATAAAGCCCACGGTGTGGCCGAGCAGCTCGCGCATGACACGCACCAGACGCGCCTTCTGCAGCGGCGAGAGCTTGGCGAAGAGGTGGGTGTTCTCGGCGCGCTCGGCAAGTTCGGCGTCATCGAGCGCATCGATCTCGGGGCCGAGCAAGACGTTGCTCGCGTCGATACCGATCTGTTCGCAGACGGTGGCGGCAACGCGGTCGTTGTCGCCGGTCAGGACCTTGACCGCCACACCCTTGGCCTCGAGCGTGGCGACGGCGCCCGCGGCACTCGCCTTGGGCGGATCGAGGAAGGCCAAAAAGCCCATCAACACCATGTCGCATTCGTCGGCGATGCCAAATTCGCCCACGCAGCGCGGATTGGTCTTCTGCGCCACGGCAATCACGCGCAGGCCCTCGGCGTTGAGCCCGGCGACCTGCTTGCGAATCTGGGCGAGCTTATCTTCGGTGAACGGCTGGGCAGCACCATCGACCTCGACAAAGGAGCAGATCTCGAGCATTTCCTCGGCAGCCCCCTTGGTGACCATCTGGGTTTTGCCCTGGGCGTCGGCGACAGCTACGCTCAGGTGACGGCGCGAGAAATCGAAGGGCACCTCGTCGACCTTGGTATAGCGGTCGCGCAGGCTCTGGCCCAGCATAGAATCGGGCACGACGGTCGAGGGCGTCACATCGGCACGGTCGATGACGGCCAGGTCGATAAGGTTCTTGAGGCCAGTCTGGAAGAAGCTGTTCAAAAACGCATGGCGCAGCACGCGTGCGTCCTCGTTGCCGTCGGTGTTGAGGTAGCGCTCGAGCACGATGCGGTCTTCGGTGAGGGTGCCGGTCTTGTCGCAGCACAGGACGTCCATCGCGCCGAGGTTTTGGATCGCTGGCAGCTCCTTGACGATAACCTGGCGGCGGGCGAGGTCCTTGGCGCCCTGCAACAGGCTCGTGGTCACGATGACGGGGAGCATCTGCGGCGTGATGCCCACGGCCACGCTCGTGGCGAACAGCAGCGCGTCGATGACGTTGCCCTTGGTGGCGGCGTTGATGGCAAAGACCGCCGGCGCCATAACGAGCATGAGGCGCACGAGCAGCATGGAGACGCTCGAGACGCCGCGGTCAAACGCGCTCTTCTCGCCGCGTCCGTTGAGCATCTTGGCGATGCCGCCCAGGTAGGTGTCCGAGCCGGTGGCAACGACAAGCGCCATGGCGGTGCCGTTTTGCACGGAGGTGCCGGTAAAGACGATGCTCTTGCAGGCAGAGAGTGGTAGCGCGGAGCCGTCGGCACCCTCGACGACGGTGATGGCAGCGGTCTTCTCGACGGCCTCGCTCTCGCCGGTGAGTGCGGACTCGATCACAAACAGGTCGCGCGCGGTGATGATGCGGGCATCTGCCGGCACCATGTCGCCGGCAGAGAGGCGGATTACATCGCCGGGGACGAGCTCGTCGAAGGAAATCTCGAGGCGCTTGCCGTCGCGCAGGGCGCAGCAGGTGTTGGAGACCAGGTCCTTGAGGGCCTCGGCCGCATTGCCGCTGCGGGCTTCCTGGATAAACTTCATGCCACCCGATACCAGCAGCATGGTGCCGATGACGATGACCGTGGAGGGGTCGCGCTGCGGCTCGGGCACGGCGAGCACGTCGATGTAGAGTGAGACCAGCGCGAGCGCGGCGAGGATGCCGGCGAAGGGATCGATGAACGCGTCGGCGATGCGGCGGGCGAGGGTTTTGGTCGGCGCCTCGATGGTGTTGGGCCCGGTGGCGTCTAGGCGCTCGGCAGCGTGCTCGGCCGTGAGCCCGTCAGCCGTGGCGTCGAGCAGCACGAGGGCGTCACCGGCGCTATGGGTGGCGGCGAATATAGTGTTCTTGGCAAGGCCGGTGTGAGCTGCGGGGCGCGCCGTGCGGCGGCGCTTGGAGATGGCTTCGAGTACCGTGGCGGTTTTGAGCATCAGCATAGGGTCCTCCTTGTTGAAGGGAGTTAGCGTACGTGTCGTATTTGCTTCAAAAAACCTAGATGTCGCTCACGTCAAGCTCACGAACCACCACAAAGGGGGGCAGGCACCTTTGTGGGGGGGTTGACGATCTGCCGGTGGCGTTTATGCGTGTGCGGAGTCCTCGCGGCGTGCCGAGGGCGACATGCAGGTTTTTCGACTAGGACTGCCTTCCATGGCACACCTCCTAAAGGCTGAGCGCAGCGCGCTTTGGGTATCTCGTACCCCTTTTTAATCCGCCCGTATTCTTGATGAGGGGGTTTGACATGTCAACCCCATTGTTCGGAAAACCATTCCCTCTGACAAAGCCTTTACAGAATGCCGTGGCCCCAAAGCGCGCCCGCATCGACGCTTCGCCTGCGCTAAACTGAAAGGCACGTACGCGATTACGAGAGGAGCCCGCATGGAGGCTTACAAGCAAGAGTTCATCAAGTTTATGGTTGAGTCCGACGTTCTTAAGTTCGGCAGCTTTACGCTCAAGAGCGGCCGTCAGTCCCCGTTCTTTATGAACGCCGGCGCTTACGTGACGGGCTATCAGCTCAAGAAGCTGGGCGAGTATTACGCCCAGGCCATCCACGATAACTTTGGCGACGACTTTGATGTGCTGTTTGGACCGGCCTACAAGGGTATTCCGCTGGCCGTCGTGACCGCAATTGCCTACCACGAGCTGTACGGCAAGGAGGTCAAGTACTGCTGCGACCGCAAGGAGGCCAAGGACCACGGCGCCGACAAGGGCAACCTGCTGGGCTATGAGCCCCAGGACGGCGATCGCGTGGTCATGGTCGAGGATGTCACCACCAGCGGCAAGTCCATCGACGAGACCTATCCCAAGGTTAAGGCTGCTGCCGACGTCGAAATCAAGGGCCTCATTGTGTCTCTCAACCGTATGGAGGTCGGCAAGGGCGGCGTGACCACCGCGCAGAAGGAGATCGAGGCCAAGTACGGTTTCCCCGTCGCGAGCATCGTTTCCATGGCCGAGGTCGTCGAGACCCTCTACAACCACGAGATCGATGGCAAGGTCGTCATCGATGACGAGCTCAAGGCCGCCATCGACGCCTACTACGAGCAGTACGGAGCACGCTAGTTACGGCGTTTTACCAAACGCCGTAACCGGCCGACGCTGCGCGCCGCCCAGGACGACAATTTGTCATTCAAAAGGCGAGGCATGACCAGAAGGTCTATGCCTCGCCTTTTTCATGCCAACTTGTTCGTCCTGGACGGCGCTCGCTGTCCGTCCTCTACCTGCGTCGTTGTCTCGCTTCGGATGGGTGGTCATTGGGGACGTTCTTAAATGACTAGTCAGAAATGAGCGTGGATAATCTCCCGTTTTTGGCCCCCGTGTGGACTCAAAGTGGGAGATTATCCACGCTCGTTTTAATATGGCTGGGCTGCGGTGCCTATCTAATCGGCTCAGCGTCTTCCCTGAGAATCGAAAGATACTCTTCATACCCGTACTGTCGGTATCTCTGTCTTGACTCGTCGAGTGGACGGAGGATACCCAATTCTTCAAATGATTTGACGAGCGAGCTCGCGGTGCTCCTACCGATATCGAGTCGGGCAGCGATAAATGCGGTGTCGAGGATGGGATGCTCTTCAAGAAGGCTCAGCAGCCTTTGTCCGTTTGCGGCAGTCCTTCCGAGATTTTCGGTAATAGCTGCCGTCGAACGGTTGTGGAGATCAACAAGACTCTTTAAAGACCCTACCGAGTCCTTCGCACTCTCAAGAAGACTGGCGCAGAAAAACTCTATCCATTCCTCGTAAGTTCCTCGTTCCCTTACGGATGTGAGTTGTCGGTAGTACTCGCTTCGATTTTTCTTGAACTGGAACGATGGATAGAACAAGCAAGAATGAAGAACGCCATCATTGATGAGCATAAGTGTAATGAGAAGCCTGCCCAGGCGACCGTTTCCGTCTAGGAATGGATGGGCAGTTTCAAATTGGTAATGGACGAGCGCCGCCCGCACGATCGGATCCATTTCGACTTGAGGCTCATTGATAAATCGTTCGAGGTCCTGGAGCGTGTTGCTCAAATCTTCAATGTTTGGAGGGACGAACGATGCAGTTGCAATGGTGCAGCCTGAAGGGCCAATCCAGTTTTGTGAGGAGCGCAGCTCGCCTGGATTCTTCTCCGTTCCGCGCACTCCGTCCAGCAGGACCGCATGAACCTGCCTGAGAAGCCTCGTACACAAGGGCATCTTTTTGAGCAGTTCTACGCCGCGGTCGACAGCACGGACATAATTCACGACATCTGCGACATCTTTATGATGGAGTTGGGTTTGCGATGGACTAAGTAGGTCGTCAAACGTACACTGGGTTCCCTCAATTTGCGAAGAAAGGAGTGCTTCTTTGCGCACATACATTGTCAGATACATGTCGGCGTTGGGAACAAAGTAGAGCATGCCTTCAAGCTCTCCAAGCTTTCGTGAGCATGTGGAAAGCGTGCGATAGGTTTCCTCAGTGAGGTTTAGCTGCCTCAATGATTGCAAGGGCGTTGGCAAAAACGAATAGTAAGCCAATTTCCCCGATAGATTATTGCGGAGCGTTCCCTGGCCGTTCTCCTCGATTTGCATCGCGCCCTCCATATCTTTAGTGCCGGAAACTCGCTATTAGGCTAATCATATCAATTCTAATAACGAGTTTATGGCGAAAATAGTTATTAGAGTCGATTTGAATAATCTAATGACGAGAAGTCGTTATTGCTTTGGTGCAAGGTGGTCGAGTGGTCCCTCGGGCGCAGAGGAAAACGGAGCATTCAACACGAGCGTGGATAATCTCCCGGTTTTGGCCTGTGTGCGGGCTCAAAGTGGGAGATTATCCACGCTCGTTAGATATGCGTCCGAAAATCCACGCTCGTCGCTACTTAAGCCCCGGGAGGCGGGTGTAGGGAAACGAGTGCTCCAGGAATTCGGAGCAGCGGGCGTAGTCTTTGGCGAAGTAGCTGCTGTAGAGCGAATCGAGCACGTATTGCACGGCGATGTGGCTGGCGAACTGCGTGATGCGATGCGTCATACTCTCGTGGTCACTCACCGTGAGGTAGGCGGCAAAGCCAGGGTGAATGCGAGCGCAATAAGGCGTGCCGATGACGATGACCGGGACATGCCGGCTGCTGAGAATCGGCAAGATGTCCTTGAGGTTGGGGGCAAGGCCGCTGTAGGAGATGACGATTGCCGCATGGTCGGGACCCGAGGCGAGCGCCGTACGCACCTGGGCCTCAGCGCCGTCGTGGCACGTTGCGCTTTTGCCGGCGGAGAGCAGGCGGTCGCGGAACATTCCTGCTGGATAGAGGTTGTGCGAGCCCGTGTAGATGTCGACCTGTCGGGCGTTTGCGATGAGCTTGGCGGCGTGGTCGAGCTGCGTGGGGTCGAGCAGCTCCTGCGTTTCGGCCAGCGTGGTCTGGTAGAGCCCTTCCATGCGCTCCATAACCTGCGCAGGGGTGGACGTAGCGTCGAAGGGAAAGTTGATGTCCACGTCTCGCCGGTTTCCCGCCTCGGTTGCCAGGCGGATGAGCTCGACCTTGAGGTCCTTAAAGCCCTCGAGGCCGAGCTTTTTGCAAAAACGGTGCACGCTCGCGACCGAAACGTTGGTGCGTGCGGCAAATTCCTTAATGGAAAGCCCGCGGATGTCCTCGCCCATGGCAAGGGCCGAGATGCCGAGCTGTTGCTCGGTGGGGGTGAGGCCCTGCGCCTCGGTGATCTTGCGTTTGATATCCATCCGAACTCTCACACTCGGCAAACCTGCCAAAAAGGGACAGGTTTATTTTGGCACGTTTCGGTCGGTATCAGGAAGTGTCAGGGGCGGGGCGGCGGCGGTCTGTGGGCGCGAAAAGAAGTGTCGGGTTTGGCGTGCCCGCTTCTGCCCGTCCCGTGCGCAGGCGATACTCAGCTTATCGACCCGCGATGCAAAGGAGATACTCATCCCACGAGCACTACCGGGAAGGGCTTGCGATTCGAGCCCTCGCCTTAGCAATTTGATCATTTGGCACTATAATCACCATAGGCATGCGCATAACGTTGCGCTTAATCAAGAGGAGAAAACATATGGGTCTGTTTGACATGTTTAAGAAGAAGGCTGAGCCCGCGGCAGCTGCTGCTCCGGCCTCCATCTCTGCTTCTGCTGGCGCCGACGTGCTGTGCTCGCCTGTCAAGGGCAAGGTCATCAAGATGGCCGACGTGCCCGATCCCGTCTTTGGTGGCGAGGTTCTGGGCAAGGGTTGCGCTGTGTGGCCCGAGGACGACCTGGTCTACGCTCCCTGCGACGGCAAGGTGACCGTCACCATGGGTCACGCCGTGGGCCTGCAGTCCGATAGCGGCATCGAGGTTCTGGTGCACGTTGGCGTCGATACCGTCAACATGAACGGTGATGGCTTCGAGGGCTTCGTCAAGGCCGACGACGTTGTCAAAGCTGGTCAGCCCATACTCAAGATCGACCGCGCCAAGATCGCTGCCGCCGGTTACAAGGACTGCGTCGTCGTGGCCGTGTCCAACACCGCCGAGTTCGCTGACGTCGAGCTCGCCGTCGAGGCCGAGTCTGCCGTCGCCGCCGGTGACGCCATCGTTAAGGTCGTCCGCAAGTAGTCTGCGGCATCCAGAAGATGCGCAAGGGTGGTCGGGTTGTCCGGCCACCCTTTTTTAATAGGCTAAACAGGTGCATTTTATTGCAAGGGGCTTGCTTTACGGGCCATTCGTTCGTCAAATTGAGCCGCCTGCGCTTTTGCGACGCAGGGGGTTGGGCCGGGCCGCTAATATGGACTTGCTGTTACGACGTGCGCTGCGCAGGGAACGCGGCGCCGCTTGTTTGGAGGAATGTCATGAAAAAGAAGCTGCTGCTTGCGCCCCTGATGGCTGCCCTGGTCGCGTGCGTGGTTTTGCTTTCCGGCTGCGGAGGGCCTTCGGTGGAAGAGCTCATCACCAACGACCTTACGAGCCAGTTTGACGAGATCAAGAACGGCGGCGATGATTTCCTCTCCGGTCTGGAAGAGGCTTCGGGCGACGAGTTTGAGCAACTGGGCATCGATCCCAAGGAGTACGCCAAGAGCTATCTCGAGGGCTTTGATTACAAGATCGGCGATGTGACGGTCGATGAGGACAAGGGCACTGCGACCGCCGAGGTTACCATCACCTGCAAGTCCATGAATAAGATCGTCGAAGATTTCGCCACCCAGTATCAGGAGAAGGTCGCCGCGCTTGATACGATGCCTTCCGAGGACGACCTGTACAAGATGGCCGGCCAGGTCATGGTCGACGTGACCAAGGCTGCTAAGACCAAGGATACCACGGTCACCTTCAAGTACACCGCCAATGACGACGGCGAGTGGTCTGCTGACGATTCCGCAACCAACGAGATGATGAATGCGATGATGAACTAGTTTGTTACGCGGTTTTGCCAAACCGCGTAACGGCTCGACGCTGCAAGCCCGCCAGAGCGGCAATCTGCCTTTCAACTTCGGCGGCATGACCAGAAGGTCAATGCCGCCTTGTTTCAAGGCACCTTGCTCGCTCTGGCGGGCTTTCGCTGTCGTTGCCAAAACAACGGCGTTCCCTTGGCTGGCTTAAAGTGGCACTTGTGCCTGTGGCGTTGCCATCGCTGCCGAAGGTGGCAGTTGGGGAGGTTCCTTTTCTGCCGGTAGTTGGAGACACTCCTTTGGTGCAGGGGGCAGCTAAAAGAGTCCCGTCCCACATTAGCTACCCGTGGGAGGGATGAGCGGTTACTCGCCCAGCACCAGCGCCGTGAGCTCTGCCTGGCTATCCACCACGTAGTCGGCGCCGGCGGCTTCCAGCTCTGCGCGGCCGCGGAAGCCCCAGCTGACGCCCGCGCTCTTAAGGCCGGCGTTGTGGCCGGTCAGGATATCGACATTGGAATCGCCCACATAGAGCGTGGTTGCCGGATCGGCGCCCAGCTCCTCCATCACATGCAGCGTGACGGGTGCTTCGGGCTTGGGCGGAAACGCATCGACACGGCCCTGTACCAGCGCAAAGCGTTCGGAACCAAAATACTTCTCGATAAGCGGAGCCGCCGAGACGTGGTCCTTGTTGGTGAGCACGGCAAGCTGCACACCTGCGGCGCGCAGGCGGTCGAGCATCTCGACTGTGCCGGCATAGGGGGCGGTGTGGTCCTCCTTGTGCTCGCCGTAGTAAGCCCTAAACTCGGCGAGCGTCTGCTCAAACATACGGCCGTCGCCCGCATACTCGGCAGGCATAAAGCGCTCAACCAGCTTGAGCATGCCATTTCCCACCTTGTAGCGGTACTCGTCAACGGCAAACGTGGGCCAGCCGTGCGTCTCGCAGGTATGGTTGCCGGCGGCCGCCAGGTCCTCGAGCGTGTTGAGGATGGTTCCGTCCAGGTCAAAGATCACATGGGAAAAAGCTGCCATAGGTACGCTCCCATCAAGATGACTCATCAAAACGGCACCCATGATAGCGCGTGCCGTTCCAGTCGGGCATGAGCGGGCCAAATGTCCCCCGTGGGACTGAGGGGGCCAAAAGTCCCCGTTAAAACGCTTAAATGGCCTCTAACAGGTACATTTGGCCCCCTCAGCCCCACGGGGGACACTCGGCCCGCTCAATCTTGCGCACGGGGCTTATCGGCCTGTTCAACCCTGCGGGGAATGCCGCCTGCCAGATGCAAACGACCGGTCACGGGTTGTTACGAGTGCCGTGTCCATACTTCCTTAACACATAAGATAAGCTGATAACTGCATATTCAATCCGATTTACCCAGCTAAAGTGTTCTCATTACGCATATTGTTGGTGGGTAGTTCGGGCTCCGTGTGGAGGGGAGAACGTATGAGGTTACCGGCTTTTGCTAAGAAGGCGTTTAGGGGGGGGGCATAGTCGCGGCGCTTGTGCTTGCCATGCCCGCGCCCGCGCTCGCCTGCACGCAGGTTTACATCGGTAAGAACCAGACAACGACGGGCGATGCCTATGTCGGCCGCGCCGAGGACTATTCACCTCGCTACTGCAAGACCTTTGGCGTGCAGCAGCCGATCGACAACCCTGTCTTCCGTTCTTTCGAGAACGATTCTGTGCCGGGGACCGGCTTTGAGTACACCTATCAGGGTCGCTCGTATCGTTACACCTATGTTCGTGACAATCCCGATGAGTGGGATGCCCAGGACGACGAGGCAGCGTCCCGCGTGTATTCCGAGGCCGGCACCAACGAGCGCGGCGTCTCCGTTTCCGCGACGCTCACAACGGATTACAACGACGGAATCGATGCTATCGACCCTCGTGTCGACACGGGCATCGGCGAGTATAACCTGGCCGACTACCTGTTGAGCGTTTCGTCCACGGCGCGCGACGGCGTGGAGAAGCTCGGCGCCATCATCGATCAGTATGGCTCTCAGGACTGCAACCAGATCGTCATTGCCGACAATACCGAGACCTGGATTTTCGCTCAGCTTTCGGGCCATCAGTGGATTGCCGTCAAGATGGGCGACGACGTGGCGTCCGTTAATCCTAACATCGGCGGCCTGCAGTATAAGGTCGATCTTGACGATGCGAGTCAGTGCCTGCACTCGGCCGATGTCGTGACGCTGCCCGAGTCCAACGGCGTTCTCGTAACCTATGACGACGGCACGCCGAACATCTTCAAGACGTATGGCAAGGAGAATTCGGGTTCGTCGCAGAATACGCGCCTGGCCCAGGGACGTGCTTACTTCGGTGCTGCCCTTGCGCCTCAGACGGACTATACCGTTGATGAACAGGGTCGCGTCACCTCGCTCATCGACCCGCAGCTGACGTTTACGCCGGGCATCAAATCCGATACGTTCACGGCGTTGCGTTCCCTCGCTGCCCGCGGTGAGCAGGATGACAGCCTCAACGCCAATCTCAACAGTGCCCTGTATGCCATCGGCAACAACAGGACGACCGAGGGCAATATCTTCCAGATTCGGTCCGGCCTTTCCAGTGATATCGCCACGATTCAGTGGGAAGCGCTTTCGCGTTGCGAGTTCAGCGTGTACCTGCCCAGCTACTCTGCGCTGTTGACGGAAGTTCCGGCTGACTACTTCCCGGCGTGGAACACGGTGGACGGCACTTATACAGGACGCAAGGACGACGTTGCGCAGGCTTTGGTCGAAAAGGACGGCAAGAACCTCGACTACGTCTTCATGGACATCAACACGCTCGCCTACAACAACCGTGCCTCGATGGGTGAGAACGTGCGCGCCTACCTCGATGTCCTTCAGAAGCAGGTTATCGCCCAGCAGGACGTTGTTGACGGGTTGATGCAGGCGACCCCTGCCGATCAGCGCACGGACCTTGCCAACAAGGCGTTTGCCGCAGTGAGCGAACAGGTCTACAACAAGGCGGCCAAGCTTCTCGATGAGATGCGCGCCTATGTGAATGCGGGAGATACCTCGAGTGCGTTTATGCCGAGCGACTATGACGCCGAGAATGGAACCTCCCGGACCCCGATTATGTACGCGTCCGCTTTTGTTGCTCCCAGCATCACGGCTCAGCCGCAGTCGGTAACGTGTGCTCAGGGCGCTGAGGCCAAGCTGAGCGTTGCTGCGACGGTTGATGACAGCGTGGATGGCTCGGATGCCCAGCTTACCTACCAGTGGTTCGTCAAGGGCGAGGACGGTAACTTCTCTGCCATCGACGGGGCGACGGCGGCTGAGTACGTCGCCGCGACGACCGAGGTCGGTTCAAAGGTGTATCGCGTTGAGGTGACGAGTGCTGCCGGGCTGGTTTCCACGTCCGATGAAGCGACGGTGACCGTGACGCAGGCTGCGCAGGAGGAGCCTGGGCAGAAGCCCGGTCAGAAGACGGATGTGAAGACGGACGTCAAGACCGATACCGCCAAGAAGGCGACCAAGGGAGGGCTTGCCAAGACCGGTGATTCGTCTGTGGTGACCGTGGCGCTTCTGACGGTGGCTGGAGTTCTGGCCGTTATGGGGGCCGTGCTTATCCGCAAGCGTGCGAATTAACCGGAGCGGGTCATAAACGACAGCCCTAACTAAAAACGGTCCCGTACGAGTAATCGTGCGGGACCGTTTGCTTGAGCTAAAGCAAAATGAGCGGGCCAAAAAGCCCCCGTGGGACTGAGGGGGCCAAAAGTCCCTGTTAAAACGCTTAAATGGCTTCTAACAGGTACATTTGGCCCCCTCAGCCCCACGGGGGACATTCGGCCCGCTCAATCTTGCGGGCGGGCTTGGTTCGTTAGCGGCCTAGTGGCGATATGGGTTGCCTATAGGTGGTCATCCGGGAGCCATATGGCTCGGGTATGGCGGTTTTTTGTGTAGCGCATTGACCGATTTACCTGCGGTAACGTACACTTCCTCCGATTAAAAATAGAAGCCGGAGCACGGGTGCGCGCGAGCGCATAAAGGGGAATCGGGTGAGAATCCCGAGCAAGGCGGTTACTGTATGCGGGCGCGCCCGCGAGTCAGATTACCTGCCCGCGCTCTTCTCGAAACCGAGGGCCTCTCTGTTTGCCGCTGGATTCCGGTCTACAAGGGGTGCTGCTGAGCGTGCGTTTTGCTGCCGATAGGGTGGCTGACGTGCGCCTTTGTGCTGCCGGGGTATCGCCTGTCCCGCCTTCTTCGCCATGGCTCTATTGCAGGTTCGCGAAAGAAGGAGAATGGGTGACGCGAAACAACATTATGCTCAAGCGCCTGGGAGCCGCTGCTTTCTCGGCGCTGCTCGTCTGGTCGATGCCGGGTACGTCGGCATTTGCCGAGGGCGTGGCAGAGGTCGCTGTGCAGGCGCAGGCCCAGGCCTCGCAGCAGGCGGATACTGCCGAGAATGCCGACGAGTCGAGTTTCACTGCGGACGAGCAGACGGGTGCTGAAGGCGCCGAGGCATCGGCGGACGAGGCGAGCTCCGAGGCCGCTCCGTCTGCCGATGAGAGCCTTGCTGCCGCGGCGGACATCGACGACGAGGATGCCGATGCTCAGCAGGCACGCGGCGCGCGCGTCATCAAGGCCGGCGAGACCGTGATGGTCTCTTTTGCCGATGAGCTGCCCACCACCATCGAGGCCGGGGCTGTCGTGAAGCTCGCGGCGAATATCAGCCTTGAGGCTGGCCAACAGATCGAGACCGTGGCCGGTACGCTCGATGGCCAGGGCCACAGCATCGTGCTCAACGGCAAGGCGCTGGCGAAGAGCGTGGCTGGTACGGTACAGAATCTGGGCGTGACGGGTTCGATGACGATTTCTGGCACCGACGGTCCTATCGCCACCACATGCTCGGGTACCGTGCAAATGTGCTGGTCGACGGCAAGCCCCTCTGACGACAATTGGACTTTCGCTGACGCTGCCGGTCTTGTAGGCAAGCTCGATGGCGGTTCGGTGCTCAACTCGTATTACGCCGGCAGCCTCAGCGGCATGCCCTTTGGCGGTTACGGCCTCGTTGCCTGGTATCAGTCTGGCACCGTGACCAACAATCTGTTCACTGCGGGCGATCAGGCGTGCGGCTACAAGGTCGATTCTTCCTTTGGCAGCAAAATCTCTGTCGACGACCTCAAGACCCAGGCCTCGGTCGATAAGCTCAACACCGATGCCCCTGCCACCGGCTTTACCTGGTCTGCGCAGGGCGGTTTGCCTGTGCTGATCTCGGGCGGCGCTGCGGTCGTCGTGAACAAGGATGCCCTCAAGGCTGCGATTGACGATGCCAACGCCAAGATCGAGAACGACTACACGGCCGAGAGCTGGTCGAAGCTCGCTGAGGCCCTTGTGAGCGCTCAAGACGTCTACGCCAACGATGACGCCAAGCAGGCCGAGGTCAACGCCGCAACCAAGACGCTCACCGATGCTATTGCCGCGCTCGAGAAGCCCAAGCCCACCGAGCCCGTGGCTCAGCCGCAGAACGTAGTGCACCTGAGCTCGCAGAGCGACCTCGAAAACAAGTTCAAGCCCGCCGACGCCGACGCCGACGCCTATTACGTTCTCGACAACGACATTACCATCGATGACGAGTACTTCTTTGCTCCCATGGGCATACTTGCGGGCACACTCGACGGCCAGGGCCACACCATCACCTTCGCCAACGGCGGTGGCGTGAAGTCGCTCATGGGCGGCGTTGCCTCCACGGGCGTGGTGCAGAACATCTCGTTTGCCGGCAAACTGAAGCAAGCGACGGACGGCAAGGCGTTCGGCCCCCTGGGCAACAGTGTGCAGGGCGCCGTGCTCAACTGCTCCACGAGCGTGACCGGCAAGGGCGTTGCGGGCTTTGCGCGCACGCTCGACGGCGGCATCGTGTCCAACTGCGTGTCAACCTCCGAGGGCACGGCGGGCGCGCTGTTCGCGACCTACAACGCGGGCCAGCTCGTCAACACCTACTGGGGCGCATTCCTCACCAACAAGATGGACGCCCCCGCCTCGGCGCTCGTCAACGCCTATGCCGTCGACCCGGCCGACATGGCCACCGACGCCTTCGCCGACCTCATCAACGCTAACTGCGGCGCCAACGGCAGCAGCTGGGGTATCGATAAAAATGGCACGCCGGTCTTTGGCTCGGGCAACAGCTACCAGGCGCCCGAGGATACCACGCCCGACGACACCTACACCGTGAGCTTCACGGCCAACGACGGCACCAGCCAGGCGGTTGCCGACCATATGCTCGAGGTTTCGCCCGACGCTGTGAACGCCTACCGCAAACTTGGCGTTTTTGCGCTTAAGGGCGTGCCGGCCACGAGCACCGTCACCTGGGGCACCGACGATGCCAACCGCGGAAACATCGGTATCAACGAGTCCACGGGCGAGCTTTACATCTACGACAACGCCACCGGCACGGTGACCGCCACCGAGCATAAGGCCAATGGTTCCGAGCAGACCGTGGCCACCATCAAGATCAAGGCCAAGGCCAAACAGTTCGATGACTTTGAGCTGTGGTATCGTGCCTCCGACGGCACCGTGAGCGACGTGACCGATGGTGCGGCTACCGTCCAGGGCTCTGAGGTGCGCAACCTCGAGGTGCGCGTGCATTACGTCGACGCCGATAAGGACGAGTACGTGCCCGTTTCGTTCAGCCGCTTCCACTTTGCCTCGAGCGATCCTACGACCATCTACAGCAACGACTACTCGGCCTGCTTTTACTTCAAGCATGCCGGCAGTGCCACGATCACCGTTACCCCGCGCGACGTCGCATCTGCGGGCGCTGGCTCCAAGAGCGTGACGCTGACGTCAGAAGCCGTGGCCGCCACGTCCATCTCGATGGGCTATAACGAGGACGGCGCCACCGTCTACCTGCAGGGCCGCAACCCGCTCTCCGAGCGCGGCGCGTTTTTGACCGATCACGCACGCCCGGTGGTGGCGCCCGACAACGCCACCAACCGCGACAACTTTACCGTGACGAGCAGCGATCCTGCCGTGGCGGCCTACGCCACCGCGGGCGAGATCGGCTACACGGCGTACAAGGCTGGCACCACCACGTTTACCGCGACGCTGCCCGACACGGACGCCGACGGCAAGGTCATCAGCGCGTCGTGCGACGTGACTTATGCTTACCAAAATCCGCTTGCGAGCGTGACGGCCGGCACGGACAGCCTCTACCTCAAGGCCGGCTCGGCGCAAAAGCTCGACCTGACCTTTACCGGTAAAAACGACGCGGACGGCTGGAGCGTGACCGAGCCCGGCCTCACCTGGACGTTCAAGACGCTCGACGGCAAGGACGCCTCGGGTATCGTGGGCATCGACCGCATCGAGAAGGGCGCCTGGAAGCACGTCGACGGCGCTCCCGATGACGGCCTGTACGTGGCCTCGAGTGACTACACGGTGACTGCGCTTTCGGCCGGCACGGTGGTCGCGACGGGTACGCCGGTGGACACGACCGCCGGTGCCGAGCCCGTGACGCTTACCATCACCGTGGCCGGTGTGGCCGCGAGCCCCGCCACGAGTGAGTCCGCCTCGGCGGGCATCGATGCTGCCGCTGCGTTCATCGACGTGCGCCGCAGCTCCGACGCCTTCCAGTACGGCGACGAGTGGGAGATCTACGACTTTGCCAAGGCGGGCCGCAAGATCGATTCCAAGCTGCTCGACAACTACCGCACCTCGCTGGCCAAGCACAAGGCCGAGTGGGGGAGTGCGACCTGCGCTCTGACTGAGACCGAGCGTGTGGCGCTGGCCCTCTCCGCCATCGGCGAGGACATCACCGACTATGACGGCGTCAACCTGGTCGAGCTCATCTGCAGCCGCACCGATATGACGCGCGCCAACGAGAAGATCTTTGCGCTGATGGCGCTTAATGCGAGCGGCTCGGATGTACCCGCCGGTTCTGCCTGGACGCGCGCGAGCCTCGCGGACGCCGTCTGCGAGCTTCTCGGCAGCGACGACGCCGTGGAGGGTACGCGTCTGGGCGACGTGGACCTGACGGCCATGGCGATCCAGGCCGTGGCGCCCTATGAGGGCGACACCAAGGTCGATGCTGCCATCGAGAACGGCCTCTCCTACCTCAAGGGCAAGATGAGCGCGGGCACCTGTGATTTCGGTTCTGCCGAGGCCAATGCCCAGGTGATCCTCGCGCTGCTTTCGCTCGACCGTGACCCGGCCAACCCCGTTAACGGGTTTGCAAATGCCGTGACCAACGTGGTCTGCGCGCTGGACCTGTACCGCGTGGACGGCGGCAACGGCTATGCGCACAGCAAGGGCGGCGCGGCCAACGCCATGGCGACCGAGCAGGCGCTCCGCGCGCTCACGACGTATCGTGTCTCCTCGGGAGAGACGATTGCCTGGAAGACGGCCGTGACGGCGGGCAAGGGCTCGAGCAGCAAGGACCCGCAGAAGCCCACGGTGGCGCCGGGCGTCCTGACGCCGGGTGCCGGGTCGGACGGCGGTGCCGGCAACGGGACCGCCGGTTTTGCGGGCGTAATGGCTCCTGTGGCCGCCAAGATGGCCGGTGCTTCCTCGAGCGAGGGCGCCAAGGCAGCTGGCGATTCCAAGGCCGAGGCCGAATCCGGCAAGAAGGATTCGACGGAGTCTTCCGTCGCCGGCAAGACAGACAAGAGCGGCAAAAAGTCGGGCACGTCCGGCAAGACCGCCGCGTTGAGCGCCGGCGCCGCCAACAAGGCTGCGGACGCGGGCTCGAACGGCTTTGCCATCGCCGGTGTTGCCGTGGGCATCGTCGGTATCGCGGCCGTCGGCGGCTGGTTTTTCTACACCAAGCGTCGCGCGGCGTAGCGAGCGTCTGCCTGACAGGTAAATACTGCAAGGAGTATGGTCTTGCAAAGCGAAGGGCCCTCCTGCCGATCAGCTCGGCAGGAGGGCCCTTCCATCTCCCCGCAGTTTGAGTGGGCCAACGTCCCAGTGAAAATGGGCGGGCCGATTGTGGTCGGATGCTGGGCAGCTTGCAGAGCAGCCGCTAGCAAATCCTTGGCAGCTGCTCTCCCACGAGCATGTCGAGGATGCGGGTCGAGCCCCAGCCGGTGCGTACGCGCACGACGGGCCGAGCGTCCGGTCCAAACGGCAGCACGCGGCCGATAATCGCGGCGTTTTCGCCGTAGCGCGCGGCACGCATGGCCGCCAGCGCGGCATCGGCCTGCTCAGCAGGCACCACGGCGACCATCTTGCCCTCGTTTGCTACCTGCAGCACATCGTAGCCGAGCATCTCACATGCCGCCTGCACATCGGGGCGCACGGGCACGGCATCCTCGTCGATCTCCATAGCAACGCCGCTGGCCTGGGCAAACTCGTTGAGCGTGGATGCTAGGCCGCCGCGTGTGGGGTCGCGGAAGCAGCGGGTGTCGGGGGCGGCGGCGAGCACGTCGGCAATCAGATGATTGAGCGGCGCAGCGTCGCTTTCGATGTCGCTCGAAAACGCCAAGCCCTCGCGTTGGCTCATGATGGCGATGCCGTGGTCGCCTAGCGTACCCGACACCAGGATGGCGTCGCCGGGCCGGCAGTTGGCACCGCTGAGCGTCACGCCTGCGGGAACCTCGCCCACGCCGGCGGTATTGATGTAGACGCCGTCGGCACCGCCGCGCTCGACCACCTTAGTGTCGCCGGTGATTATGGACACGCCCGCCTCGTGCGCCGTTTCGGCCATGGTCTGCACAATTTGGCGCAGCTTGTCCATGGGATAGCCCTCTTCGAGGATAAAGCCGCATGAGAGGTAGCGCACGTTAGCGCCCGAGGTCGCGACGTCGTTGACGGTTCCGCATACGGCGAGGCGGCCGATATTGCCGCCGGGGAAGAACTGCGGCGTTACCACAAAGCTGTCGGTCGACATGGCGATTCGCCCGCTTGCGGGCAACGCGGCGACACCGGCATCGTTGCCAGCAAGCAGCTCGGGCGACCCAAAGGCATCCAGAAAGACCTCATCGATAATGCGTTTCATCATCTGGCCGCCGGAGCCGTGACCCAGCAGGACGGTGCTATCGGTAACGCTATGGGACATATCGAAAACTCCAATCGTGGGTGGAATTATATGGGTGAGGCGCAGCGTCGACCGGTCCGCCATTCGTTAGAACGGCGGAACCTAATAGTCGCGGTAGCGGTAGTACGCCGCGCAGCTACCTTCGGAGCTCACCATGCAGGGGCCGACGGGGTGTTCGGGCGTACATGCGTGGCCGAACAGCGGGCAGTCGCTTGGCGTGATGGCACCGCGCAGCACGTCGCCGCAGCGGCATCCGCGTGGCTCAACCGTCGGTTCAATGGGCACGTCAAAGCGGGCGCCGGCATCAAAGCGCGCGAATTCGGGTCGGATGGAAAGACCCGAATTGGCAATCGGTCCCAGCCCGCGCCACGTGGCGTCGCACGGCTCAAATACCTGCTCGACCAGCTGGCGTGCTACGGGATTGCCGTCTGCATTGACGCCGCGGCGGTAGGCGTTGTCGATCGCCGGCCTGCCTTCGACAACCATCTGGACCAGCATGCAGATGCCCTGCAAGATATCGACCGGCTCAAACCCGGTGACCACGCCCGGGGTCTCGAACTCATCGACCAAAAACCCAAAGGGTGCCAGGCCTGTGATGGTAGCGACGTGACCAGGCAGGATAAAGCCGTCGATGGTCGTCTCGGGGTCGTTGGAGATCGCGCGCAGAGCCGGCGGCGTGGTCTTGTGAGCACAGTAGACCGAGAAGTTCTGGAGCCCGCGCGCGTCGGCCTCCAGGATGGCGGCGGCAATGGTGGGCGTTGTGGTCTCAAAGCCGACGCCCATAAAGATAACCGGGCGTTCGGGATTTTGCTCGGCAATGTCGAGTGCGTCGAGCGGAGAGTAAACGATGCGGATGTCGCGCCCCGCCGCCTTTTGCGCGGCAAGCGAGGTGGACGATCCGGGCACGCGCATCATGTCGCCAAAGGTGGTGATGATGGCGCCGTCCATGTTGGAAAGCGCGATTGCGTGATCGATGTCACGGTTGGCGGTGACGCAAACGGGGCACCCCGGGCCGCTCAGCAGTTTGAGTCCCGTCGGCATAATGGAGCGAAAGCCATAGCGGCCAATGCTCACGGTATGCGTACCGCAGACTTCCATAAGGTTGATGGTGCGGTCGCCGACGAGTTCACGGATGCGTTCGATGAGCTCGCGGGCCAGCTTGGAATCGCGAAATACCGAAAAGTCGATACCGGAGCGAGCCGGCTGCGTCGCCGCCACTAGTATGCCTCGACCGGGTTGGTGGCGAGTTGGTCCTCTTTGGCCAGCTCGGTCATAGTATTGACGAGCTCGAGGGTCTCTTGGGCCTCCTGCTCGTCGACAATCTGAATGCCAAAGCCGGCGTGCACGAGAATATAGTCGCCTACCTGTGCCGTCGGCACGAGGCGCAGCGAAACGGGGCGCTCGATGCCCATCATGTCGACGGTCGCCTTAAGGTCGTCGTCGCGTTTGACCACTTTACCGGGAACGGCAAGGCACATAATGTTCCCCTTTATACGTTTTGCGCTGGATAGGCGCCTAATTACCCATCAGTTGATGGTAGCGCTCGCGGGAGTCACGAGCAAACGCGTTACACCTGTGAGACGGTGGCGCGCAGGCTGGAAAAACGCCTATCGCGATGCTGTCTGCGCGAGGAGAGCGCGAGCGATGGCGGCCTGACCGTAGGCGATGCAGCCGTCGTTGACGGGCACGGAGTGGGGAACCAAGACAGTGAGACCCACGCTTTTGAGCTCACGGGTGAGGAGCTGGAGCAAAAGTCGGTTCATGAACACGCCGCCCGAGAGCGCGACGGTGTCGAGGCCTTCACGGGCGCAGATCTCGCTTGCGATGTGGGTCGTAGCGTGCGTAATGGCGATGTGAAACCCGAGGGCGAGCCTGTCGGCCGGCGCGCCTGCCTCGATTCCATTCAGAAGAGCTTCGATGAGCGGTTGGGGGTCCAAGATGGGGGAGTCGTCGGCAGACGTGAATACGCCTGCATGATTGCCGTCGAGACGAACGGTCTTACCGCCGAGCGCGCGCCAGGCGGCGGCCTCAAGCTCGATGGCGGGTTCACCCTCGTAGGTCGCTTGGCCGCAAATGCCCAGGATCGCGGCTGCGACATCAAACAAGCGACCCATACTGCTGGTGCGCGGGCTGTTGATGCCACGTTCGATCATCGTTGCCGTCACGCTACGTGTTTGCTCGTCTAGGCTGCCCAAGAGCCGATCGGCCCCCGGGTGTTCAAGCAGGCCGAGCTCAGTGAGCAGGGCAAAGGCGTTGCGGCGGGCGTCGCGCACGGAGGCCGCCCCACCGGGGAGCGCCCAGGTGCGCAAATGCGCGGCGCGCTCAAAGCCGCCAAGGCTTGCAACAAGAAACTCGCCGCCCCAAATGGTCCCATCGGTGCCGGCGCCGGTGCCGTCAAAGGCGATGCCAAGGACGCGCGCGTCGGTTGTAAGCTGGTCCGCGACGATAGCCTCGGCCATTACGCTCGCGATATGCGCATGATGGTGCTGCACCTCGACGAGCGGCAGATTGCATTTTCGCGCCTGCTCGCGCGCCCACTGGCTCGATAGATAGCTGGGGTGTAGATCGCAGGCCAAGGCGGCGGGCGCCAAGTCAAAGAGATCTTCCAAGCGCGTGCGCGCGGCGTTCCAGGCATCGAAGGTCCCGCCGTTTTCAACATCGCCGATATGCTGCGACACAAAACAGGCCGCCTCGCCGTTCGCGTCCTCGCGTGTGAATGCAATCGTTGCCTTTTGCTGTGGGCCGCAGGCGAGCACGCAGGGCGCGACAGCGTCGAGTGCCGGCAGCGGCAACGGCCGAGGCGCATATCCGCGAGCGCGGCGCACGGGCATAACGACCCCACCGACCGTGCGCACCACGGAATCATCGTAGCGCGAGAGGATTGCGCGGTCGTTGCCGAGCAGCGCGTCGGCAATGCCGGCGGCAACGAGGTGTTCCCAGGCAAGGTCATCGTCGGTCTCGATGGGTTCTTCGCTCAGGTTTCCGCTGGTCATGACGAGCGCGTGCATACCGCGGGCTTCTGCCGCGGCAAGCAACAGATGCTGAAGCGGAGTGTAGGGGAGCATGACGCCGAGCTCGGGAAGGTCGTGCGCGACGGATGGCGCGAGTGTAAGGGCGTCGGGGGAATCTCCCTCGCCAACAGCACGCCGGCGCAATAGCACGATGGGGCGGATGCTACCGGTTAGCAAGCCGCGCTCGGCATCATCGACATGGCACAGGCGTTCAGCATCGGCAAGGCTGCGCACCATAACGGCAAGCGGCTTGTTGCTGCGGCGCTTGCGACGGCGCAGCTCGACCACCGCCTGCTCGTTGGCGGCGTTGCAGGCCAGATGGAATCCGCCCAGGCCCTTGATGGCGACAATACCGCCGCTGGCCAGCAACTCGACACAGCGGTCAATAATGGCATCGCTGGTTTCGCACGTGCTGCCGACGGCTGGCGTCGCCCCCGAGCCTTCGAGCTCCATGTCGCCCTCTGCCTCGCGCCAGGTAATATGTGGCCCGCAATCAAAGCAGGCATCGGGCTGTGCGTGAAAACGCCGGTCGAGTGGGTTGGCATACTCCGCGGCGCACTTGGGACACATGGGAAAACAATCCATCGACGTGGCCGCTCGGTCATAAGGCAGCGATCGGATGATGGTAAAGCGTGGGCCGCAGTTAGTGCAGTTGATAAAGGGGTAGTGATAGCGGCGGTCGGCGGGGTCGAACAGTTCGCGCAGGCAGTCGTCACAGGTGGCGATATCGGGGGAGATGAGCGTCGTGTGCACGGTCTGATCCTGCGACGCTACGATACGAAAGACCTGCTCATCGTCGGCATCCCAAGCGTCGGGCTCCAGGTCTGCAACGGTGATATGCTCTACGCGGGCTGCCGCAGGCGCATGCTCAGAAAGCGCGGCAACAAAAGCATCGAGCGCATCGGCCGGAGCATGCGCCTCGATGTGCACGCCGTCGCCCGCATTGAGCACCCAGCCACAAATGCCATGCGCCATGGCCTCGCGATACACAAACGGTCGCATGCCAACGCCCTGCACAATGCCCGTCACATGAATATGCGCATGCCGCATGCGACACCCCTCATCAAAACCGACCAAAAAGGGACAGGTTTATTTTGGTAGGTAAAACTTCTAAACCCGCCAAAACAAACCTGTCCCTTTTTGGCAGGTGCGCTGCGGGAAATCCCGCTATAGCCCCAGGCTTTGCTTGGTGGCGGCGCAGGTGAGCTCGCCGTGCTTAACGCCGCGCAGGCCCAGCAGGCGGTCGGCCAGTTCGTAGACGCGCTCGCCGCGACCCTTGAGCGCCAGAATCTCCAGACAGTTGTGGTGATCCAGATGCACGTGCATGGTCGATACGATCTCGTCGGTGTAGTCGTGCTGCACTTCGTCCAGACGGCGCGTCAGGTCGCCGGTATGGTGGTCGTAGATCATGGTGAGCGACCCGATAACGTGCTCATCGGGCGTGCGCATTTGCTCTTTGGCGATTGAGGCGCGAATCAAATCGCGCACGGCCTCGGAGCGGTTGGCCACGTCGCCGCGGCGTGCGATCTGCTCGTCAAAGCGGCGCAGTAGGTCATCGGGCGCGGTGACCGAAAAACGGACCAGCTCGGAGCCGCCGCCGCAACGGCAGCTCGCCTCGTCGCCCGTGCCGTTGCGGTGGTCGTGCCCGCAGCCGTGCTCGTGTTCGTGTTCGGACACCCTACACCAGCTTTACGGAGCCGACGGAGTTGTGGTCAGCCTCGATGGCTTCCTCGTAGCCCTCGAGCGCGTCATGCGCCTCGTGCAGTGCGGTCATGGCAGCTTCGAGCTTGGCACCAATGCGCTCCATGTCAAAATTCTCGGTCGCATGCAGCAGCTGATGGCTCCACTCGTGGGCGAGCTCGATGGTGTCGTCGACCTGCTTGACGCTCATGGCAAGCTGGCTCATGTTCATTCCGACGTCATGCATGGGAAATCTCCTTATGCTCGAGGCAATCCAGTGGTTCAGATTCTACTACGCCCGCACGGGGCGCTACCGCATAAGAAAAGGCTCTGTTAGACCAAGGTTGACATAAAAACGATGTCACCGCGAGGCGGTACCCTTCAATTAACGTCGAAGGAGCGCCCATGGATGCAGACGACCTGGTCATCACCCTCAAGAAGAGCCTGGCGAAGCTCAGCAGGACCGAGCGCCGTAAAGCCGTCGAGTTGGTCGGGGACGTCGTCCGCGCCGCCATGTTCGACGATGCGGCGGGAGATGGCCATGAGGTAGAGCGCTGCCCCCGTTGCGGCTCGGTCGCTATCGTCAAGAAGGGCAAGTCCAGGAACGGCGAGCAGCGCTACCTCTGCCGCGACTGCGGCAGGACGTTCTCCGGCTCCACCGACCGGATCCTCGGCGCGAGCAAGTTGCCCCGCGAGACCTGGATGGCCTACGCCGAGTGCTTCGCCCTCATGCTCCCTCTCCGCGAGTGCGCCGGCCGCTGCGGTGTCTGCCTCAAGACCGCCTGGACCATGCGCCACAGGCTCATCGAGTGCCTGAGGGAATACTCGCCCACGTTCCATGTGGGGCAGGGGCAGGCTTGCGAGCTCGACGAGACGTACTTCCCCGAGTCCTTCAAGGGCAACCATTCAAAGGGCTCCTTCACCCTGCCGAGGAAGGCTCGCCACCGCGGCAAGCAGGTCCATAGGCGCGGCCTCTCCCGCGAGCAGATCTGCGTCATGACGGGCGTCAGCGACACGGACGCCACCTTCTTCGAGGTCTCGGGCCGCGGCGTTGTCTCGCGCAGGCGTGCGGCGGAGGCCCTTCGCGACCGCATCGGCGCGGGCGCGGTCGTCGCCACGGACAAGGCGGCCGCATACATCGACGTGCTGCGCGACCTGAAGGTCGCCTCGCATGAATCCTATGATTCCAAGGACCGTTCGGAGGGCACCATCAACCGCATCAACGCCGTCCATTCGCTCCTCGGCTCGTTCATGGCCCGCTTCAGGGGAGTGTCCACCAAGCACCTGGGGGCCTACCTCGACTGGTTCCGCTGGTGCCGCACCTTCATGGCGGCGGGCTCGCGCGCGGCGGAGTCCACGGTCGCCCGCCAGCTCGCCAACGGCTCCTGCTCGACCCGCGTCCGCGGCATGTTCGGCCTCGAGCCTCCCCTCATGGACTACTGGGACGGGCGGGCGGCCTAGCGAATTAAAATGGTGGCCACGGAGCAGCGACCGCGGAAGGAGCGGCAATGACATCGAACGTCCCGGCCACCACGATAAGAATCGATCCCGAGGTCAAAAGGGAGGCCGTGGCCGTGCTCGACGAGCTCGGGCTCTCCATGTCGGGCGCCATGAACATATTCCTCAGGGCGGTGGTCCGCGAGGGCGGCCTGCCCTTCGACGTCAGGCTGGGATCTTCGGGGAAGGCTGACGGGGAGGGCGCGGACCGCGATGGGCGGGGATAGCCCGATTATTTTCCGGTTCGGCGAACAGCCGATCGTGTCAAATTTGGTCTAACAGAGCCTAAGAAAACGGGTGCGAGTCCGTCTGACCCGCACCCGTTCACTGGGGGCTGTTTGTATCTACCATACTATCCGTGGTCGCATGCGGTGCACCCAGAAGTCCGGCGAGCGGTGCAAAAGCGCTCATGGACGGCGGCAGGACGTCAAAATGTAACCAGCGTATTACAGGTGCTTCTCCAGCAGTGCCTGCAGTCTTGCCTTGGGCAGCGCGCCGACCGAGCGGTCGACCTCCTCGCCGTTCTTAAAGACAACCAGCGTGGGGATGCTCATGACGCCAAACTTCATGGCCAGGTCCTGATTGTCATCGACGTTGCACTTGGCTACAGCCAGCTTGCCGGCCAGCTCGTCTGCCACCTCGTCAACGATGGGCGAGAGCGATCGGCAGGGCCCGCACCAGGGCGCCCAAAAATCAACCAGTACGGGAAGGTTGTCGCTAACGACGGAATCGAAGTTCTCGGGGGTAATCTGCTTAATGTCAGCCATGGTGACCTCCATGATGCGACGCGGCTCGGCCGCGTAAAACTCAGTACGACCGTGCTTATACCCAGCGGCCCGCAAAGCAACCACTCGCGGGCGGCTCTTTTATATAATGGTGGGCACGCAAACGATTGGAGAGCGCATGCCCACGTCACAAAGCCAGAAAAAAGAAGCCATCGCCCAGGCGGCCGAGCAGGAGCTTGCATCGCTTGCGGCCCGTGGCGTGCGTATCGCGGGCAACGCGTGCTCGCCGATCGTACTGGTCAAAGGCGATTTGGATGATGCCGAGCGTTCGGGCGGCGAACTTGCCGCCGGCGCGGATGGTGCCGCATTGCGCAAGGCGCTCGGGGCAATCGGTTACGCGCCCGAAGATTTTTGCGTGCTGGCGAGTGTTGCCGGCGCAGGCGACGGAGCTGTGGCGGTGGGCCACGCCCTGCCGTGCGACCTGTTCCGCGAGGCGCTTGAGGCCTTGGACCCCGAGGCGGTGCTGCTGCTCGATAACAGCGCGGCCGATGTCATGCGCGAAACCTACGCCGACATGCTCGTGGCGATTGATGACTTCGACACCGCCATGCTCAAGCCCGGTCTGATCGCCCATGTGCAGGGCCGCCGCGTGCTCGCGCTCGATGGCTTTGAGGCGGCGCTGACCGACAAAGCGGCCAAGCAGCGCATGTGGGCCTATATCAAGCAGCTGACCCCGGCGGCTGCTCCACTGTAGCGGATTGGCGCCGGCGAGCGATTGCCTGGCGGGCATGCCGTCGACCATGCGCGGCGGCCGTCCAAAGATGCCTCCTACGCTATCGAGAGCTCGGCTATCCTCAGTTTGCCAGTTCGAAAATGGGCCTGCCGCATGATTGAATCTTTATCTCAACTTTACACCTAGGTTTACAGCTGTCTTGTCAGCTGTAAACCTAGGTGTCATACTAAAGCCCCAAGATTCGCCAAAAGAGAGGGGCCTTGATGGCACAGAGCGCGAACATGGATGCGTCGGAGCTTGCGCGCGATATCGCGGCCGGCCTAGCATCGGCAACGACGGCAACGGAGCGCGCGGCACTGGTGCCCGCAGAGCTCGTCGAGGCCATTCAGCAACTAAAAACCCAACGTGACGCGGTGATCTTGGCGCACTACTATGTGGCGCCCGAGGTCCAAGCCGTTGCCGATTACGTCGGCGACAGCTTCTACCTGGCAAAGCTCGCCAAGAGCCTGCCGCAGCAGACCATCGTGCTGTGCGGCGTGGAGTTTATGGGCGAGAGCGCCAAGCTGCTCAACCCCACCAAGACCGTGCTGCTGCCCGAGCCGGGCGCGGACTGCCCCATGGCGCACATGGTCAAGCGCGAGACGGTCGATGCGGCGCGCGCCGAGTACGGCGACGACCTTGCCGTGGTCTGCTACGTCAACTCGACGGTCGAGATCAAGAGCTGGAGCGACGTGTGCGTCACCAGCTCCAACGCCGTCAAGATCGTGTCCGAGCTGCCGCAGCAGCACGTCCTGTTCATCCCCGATCAAAACCTGGGCCGCTTCGTAGCCGAGCAGGTGTCGCAAAAGCACGTCATCCTCAACAATGGCTATTGCCCGCGCCATCACATCATCACCGTCGAGCAGATCGTCGATGCGCAGGAGGCGCATCCCGACGCGCTCGTGCTGGCGCACCCCGAATGCAAGGCCGACGTCCTTGCCGAGGCCGACTACATCGGCTCCACCGCCGGCATCATCAAGTACGCCGAGGATTCGGACGCGAGTGAGTTCATCATCGTGACGGTCCGCGGCGTGCTCTACGAGCTCGAGCGCCGCTGCGAGGGCACCGGCAAAAAGTTCTATTTTCCCGCGGTGCAGCCCACCTGCGTCAACATGGATCTCATCACACTCGAAAAGCTCGTGCGATGCCTGGAGACGGGCGAGGGCGAGGTACAGATCGGCGTGTCGGACGAGGCTGCCGACCAAGCCAAACTCACGCTCGACCGCATGCTCGAGTACGCGGCGCGCTAGAACGATGTGACATGAGGGACAGTCCCTTATGCCACAGTACAAGGGAGAGGATTCCTGTGGAAACCAAACAATACCCCGATATGGAGTGCGACGTTGTCATTGCCGGTTGCGGCGTGGCGGGCCTGTACGCGGCCCTCAATCTGCCGACGAGCACGCGCGTGATCATGCTCTCCAAGGGCACTGTCGACGAGTGCGACTCGATGCTTGCGCAGGGCGGTATCTGCGTGCTGCCCGAAGGCTCGGATTACGATGCCTTCTTTGAGGACACCATGCACGCCGGCCACTACGAGAACCGCCGCGAGAGCGTCGACATCATGATCCGCTCGAGCCGCTCGGTCATCAACGACCTGCTGGCCATGGGCGTGGATTTTGAGCGCAAGACCGACGGCAGCCTCGACTTTACCCGCGAGGGCGCACACAGCCGTCCGCGCATTGCCTTCCATGCCGACATTACGGGCAAGGAGATCACGACTAAGCTGCTCCAGGCCGTTCGCAAGCTTGATAACGTGCAGATTTTGGAGCACGTGGCCATGACCGACATCCTGACGGGCGAGCGTGACGGCGCCACGGTGTGCACCGGTGTCGTCGCCGTTTCCGTGGACGAGGACAACTCGGTTCGTCCCGCCGACGAGCTGGCAAACGCCGCCGAGGACGTGCATGTCGGCGAGCCGTTTAAGATCCATGCCCGCCATACGCTGTGGGCGACGGGCGGTATCGGCGGCGTGTACGACCATTCGACCAACTACCCGCAGCTCACGGGCGATGCCTGCTACATTGCTCAGGAGCATGGCATTAAGATGGAGCACCTGGACTACGTGCAGATTCACCCCACGGGTCTGTTCTCGCCGCAGCCGGGCCGCACCTTCCTGATCAGCGAGAGCTGCCGCGGCGAGGGAGCGATTTTGCTCAATGCCGCCGGTGAGCGCTTTACCGACGAGCTTCAGCCGCGCGATGTGGTCGCCGCCGCTATTCGCGAGCAGATGAAGCAGGACGGCACCGAGCACGAGTGGCTAAGCTTTGCCCCCGTCGAGCGCGACGTAGTGACCGGGCACTTCGCCAACATCCGCGCACGCTGCCTGGAGGACGGCCGCGACATCTTGGACGAGCCCATCCCCGTTACGCCCACGCAGCACTACTTTATGGGCGGCGTGTGGGTTGACAAGGACGGTCGCACCTCGATGCTCGAGCTCTACGCCGCGGGCGAGACGGCTTGCAACGGCGTTCACGGCAAGAACCGCCTTGCATCAAACAGCCTGCTCGAGTCTCTGGTTTGGGGCCGCCGCGCCGCGTGGTACATGCGTACCGGCGAGTCGCTGGCCGTGGAGCAGGCGGGCGATCCCGCGCTCGATGGCCGTCATCGTACCCTGAGCGCCGACACCCTGGCAATCGATGATTTGGCCCGTGCCGCCGGCACGCAGGCCGTGGAGGAGTAGACCATGAATCCCATTACCATGAAGCTCGTCGTCGATGATCTGATTCTGCAGGCTCTGCGCGAGGACATTACCTTTGAGGACGTGAGCACGGCGAGCGTGTGCCCCACGGCGCGTCCCGCTACGGTGGAGCTTATCGCCAAGGCCGATGGCATCATCGCGGGCTTGGATGTGTTCGCTCGCACCTTTGAGCTGCTGGATTCGCAGAGCTCGGTGCTGTTTGATGTTGCCGACGGCGACGAGGTGCACGCCGGCGACCACGTGGGCCAGGTGCGCGGCGATGCACGCGTACTGCTTTCGGGCGAGCGCGTGGCGCTCAACTACCTGCAGCGTATGAGCGGTATCGCTACCTATACACACCAGATGGCCGCGGCGCTCGAGGGCACCAAAACCGTGCTCGTCGATACGCGCAAGACCACGCCGGGCATGCGCGTCTTCGAGAAGGCCGCGGTCGAGATCGGCGGCGGCAGCAACCACCGTTACAACCTGTCGACGGCCGTCATGCTCAAGGACAACCACATCGATGCCGCCGGTGGCGTGACGCGCGCGATCGAGATGGCGCGCGCCCATGCATCGTTTACCACGACGGTCGAGATCGAGTGCGAGAACCTGGACATGGTGCGCGAGGCCGTGGAGGCCGGCGCCGACATCATCATGTTCGACAACATGACCCATGACGACATGGCCGCCGCTATTGAACTTATCGCCGGCCGCGCCAAGACCGAGTGCTCGGGCAACGTGGATGCCAGCAATATCCGCGCGCTTGCCGACCTGGGCGTTGACTTTATTAGCTCGGGCGCCCTGACGCACTCCGCGCCGATCCTCGACCTCTCGCTTAAGCACCTGCGTCTGCTGGACGGTAAATAATGAACGCCCGCGAGCGTCGCCGTGCCATCATGGCCGTGCTCGAGGGGGCCAAGGGGCCCGTATCGGGCAGCGCGCTTGCCCGCGAGGTGGGTGTGAGCCGCCAGATCGTGGTGCAGGACATCGCCCTGCTGCGCGCCGATGGGCACGATATCGTGGCGACCAACCGCGGCTACGTGCTGCAGGAGGCCCCCAGCAGCCCCGCCGTGCCTACGCGCTTGGTCAAGGTTCGCCACAGCGTGGAGCAGGCAGGCGATGAGCTCACGAGTATCGTCGACGCCGGCGGCGCCGTGCTCAACGTGATTGTCAATCACCGCGTGTACGGTAAGATTACGGCCGACCTGGACATCCGCAATCGTCGCGATGTCGAGCGCTATCTGCGCGATATCGAGAGCGGCAAGAGCTTTCCGCTGCTGACGGTGACCAGCGGCTACCACTTCCATCGCATTGCGGCGGAGGACGAACAGACCCTCGACGAGATCGAGGCGATGCTCAAGGAGAAGGGCTACCTAGCAGACCTGATGCCCTACGAAGACGATTTCTCTTAGCCGACGCTGCAAACGCCCCATTTGGACAATCTGGCCTTCAATCGTCGGTCGCGTACCAAAGTACGCTTCCCTCCTCTTTCAGGCCACCTTGCCTCAAATGGGGCGTTTTCGCTGGCGCGAGTTCAACCAACGGCGGTGCCAAATTAGCTGCCCACGAATGCAAAAAAAGGAGGCCTCCGCGGCGATGCGGAGGCCTCCTTTTTGTGCACGGTGTACTTGTGAGTGCGCAAGTGGGGGAGTTGTTACTCCTCGACGATCTCGGTGATCGCGCCAGCGGGGCAAGCGTCCTGGCAAGCGCCACAGGCGACGCAGGAGTCCTCGTCAGCGACGGTAGCGACGTCCTGGAGCTCCAGAACGCCAGCGGGGCAGGAGTCGACGCAAACGCCACAAGCGATGCACTCGTCGGCATCAATTACGGGATGAGCCATGGTAGTTTCCTCTCTGTTGACCGACGCTACAGGCGATGCGCGTCGGTTTGATTCGGGCAAAAACATACCACGGGAGCGACCGTTTGCAATACCCTCTGACCGGCATCTTCATACCGTTCGCCGAGTATGCCAAGGTTTACTAAAAAATGCGCAGGTGGGGCCGTTGAGCTGCGCAAATGTTAGCTAAAGGTGACTTGAAATATAGGGCGATTGAGCGTGCTTGCGGAAACCGCATCCCATTATTTTGTCGAAAAACGGGTTGCAGTTTCCGGTTAGGCCCGCTAGCGGAAAATGCGAGCCGGTATCAGCTCTCAAAACGGGATACGGTTTCCGGTTGAGCCTTCAGACGGAAACTGCGACCCGGAATCCACGCTCAAACCGGGATGAGCTTTCCGCAAGACGGCCCCCAGGCACCCCCGGACGCAAACCTCAGCCATCTCTACATAGATCTCGATAGATCTGCCCAGAACTCAAACAGCGCGTCTACCTGCATATTTGCGAACCTAAACTCTTGGCAATAAGAAATCTTATATGAATTGACTTAGATTTTGTATATTCCGGTCCATAAGGGGATACACTACATCCTGAAAGACAAGCCGAAGCGCCGCGCGACAGACCGTCGAGGCGGCGCGAACGCAAAAGAGAGAGGGAATTTCTAATGAGTAAGATTCTTGGTATCGACCTTGGTACTACTAACTCCGCTATGGCCGTCCTCGAGGGCGGTTCTCCGACCATTATCGTGAACGCCGAAGGCGACCGCACCACTCCGTCCGTTGTTGGCTTCCGTGCTGACGGCGACCGCGTCGTGGGTAAGGCCGCTAAGAACCAGGCTGTCACCAACCCCAAGAACACCGTGTTCTCCATCAAGCGCTTCATGGGCCGCAAGTACTCCGAGTGCACCTCCGAGATTAAGACCGTGCCGTACGAGGTCAAGGAGGGCCAGGGTGGCCGTGCCGTCGTCGACATCGAGGGCAAGGATTACACCGCCGAGCAGGTGAGCGCCATGACGCTCGCGAAGATGAAGGCCGACGCCGAGAAGTATCTGGGCGAGACCGTCACCGACGCCGTCATCACCGTCCCGGCCTACTTCAACGACGCCCAGCGTCAGGCCACCAAGGACGCCGGTAAGATCGCCGGCCTCAACGTCAAGCGTATCGTGAACGAGCCGACCGCTGCTGCTTTGGCCTATGGCCTGGACAAGCAGGGCACCGACCAGCGCATCCTGGTCTTCGACCTGGGCGGCGGCACCTTCGATGTCTCCATCCTCGACCTCGCCGACGGCGTGTTTGAGGTTCTGTCCACCTCGGGCGACAACCACCTGGGCGGCGACGACTGGGATCAGCGCGTCATCGACTGGATGGCCGATAAGTTCCAGCAGGAGAACGGTGTCGACCTGCGCCAGGACCCCATGGCTCTGCAGCGTCTGAAGGAGGCCGCCGAGAACGCCAAGAAGGAGCTCTCCGCCGCCCAGCAGACCACCATCAACCTGCCGTTCATCACCATGAACCAGTCCGGTCCGCTGCACCTCAACTACACGCTGACCCGCGCCGAGTTCGAGAAGATCACCCGCGACCTGCTCGAGCGCTGCAAGCAGCCTGTCACCAACGCCCTGCGCGACGCCAAGCTTAAGCTCTCCGATCTGACCGAGGTCATTCTCGTCGGCGGCTCCACCCGTATGCCCGCTGTCCAGGAGCTCGTCAAGACCATGACCGGCAAGCAGCCCAACATGTCCGTGAACCCCGACGAGGTCGTTGCCGACGGCGCTGCCGTCCAGGGCGGCGTGCTCACCGGCGACGTCGAGGGCATCCTGCTGCTCGACGTTACCCCGCTGTCGCTGGGCGTCGAGACCATGGGCGGCATCATGACCAAGATGATCGACCGCAACACCACGATCCCGACCTCCAAGACCGAGGTTTACTCCACCGCTGCCGACAATCAGACCAGCGTCGAGATCAACGTGCTCCAGGGCGAGCGCGAGCTTGCCCGCGACAACAAGTCGCTCGGTAAGTTCCAGCTGACCGGTATCCCGGCTGCCCGCCGCGGCGTGCCGCAGATCGAGGTCACCTTCGACATCGACGCCAACGGCATCGTCAAGGTCTCCGCTAAGGACAAGGGCACCGGCAAGGAGCAGCAGATTACCATTTCCGGCTCCACCGCTCTGTCCGACGACGAAGTCGATCGTATGGTCAAGGACGCCGAGGCTCATGCCGAGGAGGACAAGAAGCAGAAGGAAGAGGTCGAGGTCCGCAACCAGACCGATAGCCTGTGCTACTCCACCGAGCAGACCCTCAACGAGCTGGGCGACAAGGTTTCCGCCGACGTGAAGTCCAAGGCCGAGGCCGCTATCGCCGACGCCAAGAAGGCGCTCGAGGGCTCTGACGTCGAGGCCATCAAGGCCGCCGGCGAGTCCCTGCAGTCCGTGGCCTACGAGCTGGCTCAGGTTGTCTACGCCGACGCTCAGCAGCAGACCGACGGTGCCGCTGGTGCCCAGCCTGCCGACGATGACGTAGTCGACGCCGACTACGAGGTTGTGGACGACGAGGACAAGTAATCATGTCCGCCCGTAAAGCTCGCACGGAGGCGGCTGCCGCCGGCGCCGCCCCCGTTGACTCTGAGGAGAAGGACGTGAAGATTCCCGTAGAGGCCGCAGACGATACCGAGGTCAATGAGGCCCCGGCCGCCGAGGCTGCCGAGAACCAGGTAGAGGATTCCAACAAGGAGGCGACGATGACCGAGGACGAGATGGTGGAAGCCGCTATCCGCGCCGGTGAGGAAGCCGCCGACAACGACTTTAAGCTCAAGTTCGAGCAGGCCCAAAAGGAGCTTGCCGACGTGCGCAATGAGCTCGATGCTGCGGCAGAGGCCCAGAAGGCCGCCGAGGACAAGGCGAAGGACGCTACCGAGCGAACCGCTCGTCTGCAGGCCGACTGGGAGAACTTCCGTCGCCGCACCGCCAACGAGCGCATCGCCGAGCGCGAGCGCGCGACCGAGAAGCTCGTCACCGCGCTGTTGCCGGTGATCGACGATATCGAGCGCGCGATCGACCATGCCCGCAGCCAAGAGCTTTCCGACGACTTTAAGCAGTTCGTCGATGGCGTTGACGCGGTACATGCCAAGCTGCTCGATGTGTTTGCGCACGAGGGCGTTGAGCCCATCGATCCCAAGGGTGAGGCGTTCGATCCGCTCGAGCACCAGGCTGTGGGTCGCGTCGAGGACGCATCGCAGTACGACGAGACCGTCAACGACGTGTACCAGAAGGGCTACCGCATGGCGGATCGCATTCTGCGTTCCGCGATGGTGACGGTGACCTACGGTGGCGAGAAGCGCCCCGCACCGGAGCCCGAAGCGGCGCCCGAGGATGCTACGGCCGATACGGCCGAGAGCACCGAGGAGTAATTGAGAAGGGCCCCGGGGCAACACCCGGGGCCCTTTCTGGCCTAGTGCCATATGACAGTATGAGCCGCCGTCCGCAGGGGCGGCGGATATAACAGGAGAGGAGCTACGATGGCTGCAGGCAAAACCTTCTATGACATCCTGGGCGTATCCAAGAGCGCCTCCGACAAAGAGATTAAGAGTGCGTTTCGCAAGCTCGCGCAAAAATATCACCCCGATGCCGGCGGCGACGAGGCCAAGTTTAAGGAGATCAGCGAGGCCTACGAGACGCTTTCGGACGAGAAGAAGCGCAAAGAGTACGACCAGATGCTCATGTTTGGCGGCATGCCGGGCGCGGGCGGCGCGTATGGCGGCGGCTACGGTGCCGGTGCGGGCGCCAGCGGCTGGGGCGACATCTTCGACAGCATCTTTAGCGGCAACGGCGCCTGGGGCAGCGATTGGGGCTCGGGTTTCGCCGGGGCTGCGGGCGCTGCCGGTGCGGGTGCGGGTCGCAGCCGCGCTCGCAAGGGCGGCGACCTGTCGCTGACCGTCGATGTGACGGCCGAGGACGCGTTTCGCGGCGTGACGCACAAGGTCACCTACCGCATTCCCTCGACAGGCGAGCAACAGACCATTACGGTCTCGGTGCCCGCGGGTGCGGTCGACGGCGGCAAACTGCGCTACAAGCGTCGCGGCGAGTACGGCGTTGCCGGCGGCGAGCGCGGCGACCTGGTCGTGACCACGCACGTGGAGGAGCATCCGCTGTTTAAGCGTAAAGGTGCCGACGTGACCATGGAGGTACCGGTCTCGGTCTATGAGGCGGCGCTCGGCTGCACGGTGGACGTGCCGACGCCCGGCGGTGCGACGGTTCGTCTGAAGGTGCCCGCGGGTACCCAGACGGGCAAGAAGTTCCGCTTTAAGGAGATGGGCGCGCCCGACGTTAAGCACCGTGGCCGTACGGGCGCGCTGCTCGTCGAGATCAAGGTGCAGGTTCCCACGAACCTGTCTGATGACGAGCGCGATGCCATGACCAAGCTGCGCGAGGCCGACACGCGCGACTATCGCGAGAAGGTCAATCGTTACAAGGCGACGTACTAGGGCGGTCGCGGCGCACGACCACGCCCGCGGGCTTATGATGGACGATAACGAGACGGAAAGGGGTCAGGTAGCATGGCCGAGGACAATAGGAACAAACCGCTGTACATGATCAGCGTGGCGGCCGAGCTGACCGGCATGCATCCGCAGACTCTGCGCGTCTACGAGTCCAAGGGCCTGGTGAACCCCCAGCGCTCGGGCGGCAACACGCGCCTGTATTCGCGTGCCGATATCGAGCGCCTGGAGCTCATCAACCAGCTGACCGACGAGGGCATCAACCTTGCCGGCGTGGTGCGTATCCTCGATATGAAGGAGCGTGCCGAGGAGCGTGAGCGCGAAAACGAAAAGCTCCGTGCTCGCGTGCGCCAGCTCGAGGACGAGCTGCACGAGTACAAGATGCAGAAGAAGATCACCGCCCTGGCCCCGCGCGACGGCTCAGTTAACCCCGAGCAAGTCATGCGCAAGCTGCTGGGCGCCGGAGGGGATTTGTAGTTACGCGGTTTTGCCAAACCGCGTAACCAGTTGACGCTGCAAGCCCGTCAGAGCGGCAATCTGCCTTTCAACTTCGGCGGCATGATCAAAAGATCAATGCCGCCTTGTTTCAAGGCACCTTGCTCGCCCTGGCGGGCTTTCGCTGTCCGCGCCAAAATATCGGCGTTGCCATGGCCCGGATGCGACACTTGGGGACGTTCCTCACTTTGGAAATACGGCCCGCTCGCTGTCCGTCCTCTACCTGCGGCGTTGCCTTGCTCCGGATGCGGTAGTCATGGGGGACGTTCTTAAATGACTAGTCGAAGGGACACTCTTACACCAAATCTGCCGGCCCTCGCCGGGCTCGTCCTTTACTTTAACGAGATAAAGTGAACGCGCAGATTCGTAACCCACTTGCAACCGTTCTATGGCACGATATTGAACGAATGTATGCTATGCGCCCAAATCTTTTGGGCAGAGTGGGAGACAGTATGGTCAAGCTGTACGAGGACGGCATCTACCTGCGCGGCGGCAGCGAGGTTGTGCCTGCGGCCGAGGCTGCCGAGCGCGGTATTACGCAGACGCCCGAGGATGCCAAGCGCGGCACCATCGCGTATTCGATCCTTCAGGCACACAATACATCCGGAGACCCCGAGGCGCTCAAGATTCGCTTCGATGCCATGGCGAGTCACGACATCACCTTTGTCGGCATCATCCAGACGGCGCGCGCCTCGGGCATGGAGCAGTTCCCGCTGCCTTACGTGCTCACCAACTGCCATAACTCGCTGTGCGCCGTGGGCGGCACCATCAACGAGGACGACCACGTCTTTGGCCTTTCCGCGGCCAAGAAGTACGGCGGCATTTTCGTCCCGCCGCACATCGCCGTCATCCACTCCTTTATGCGTGAGAACTTCGCCGGTTGCGGCAAGATGATCCTGGGTTCCGACTCGCACACCCGCTACGGCGCCCTGGGCACCATGGCCGTGGGCGAGGGCGGCGGCGAGCTGGCAAAGCAGCTGCTGCGTGACACCAACGATGTTGCCTATCCCGGCGTTGTCGCCATCTACCTCACGGGCGCCCCGCGCCCCGGCGTCGGCCCGCACGATGTGGCGCTCGCCATCATCCGCGCCGTCTTTGCCAAGGGCTACGTTAAGAACAAGGTCATGGAGTTTGTGGGCCCCGGCATCGCGAGCATGACGACCGACTACCGCAACGGCGTCGATGTCATGACCACCGAGACCACCTGTCTGTCGAGCATCTGGGCCACCGACGAGGACACACACACGTTTTTGACCATGCACGGCCGCGGCGACGACTACCGCGAGCTCAAGCCCGCCGATGTCGCCTACTATGACGGCTGCGTCGAGGTCGACCTGTCGAGCATCAAGCCCATGATCGCGCTGCCGTTCCATCCTTCCAACGGCTTCGAGATCGACGAGCTCAACGAGAACCTCGAGGACATCCTGCATGAGGTGGAGCTCGAGGCTGCCAAGATCGGCGAGGGCAAGACGCACTTTAGCCTGCTCGACAAGATCGTCGACGGCAAGCTGCACGTGCAGCAGGGCGTTATCGCCGGCTGCTCGGGCGGTAACTACGACTCCGTGGTCCAGGCTGCCCGCGTGCTTAAGGGCGCCAACACCGGCTGCGGCGAGTTCTCGCTGTCGGTCTATCCCACAAGCCAGCCCGTGGCGCTCGAACTTACGCGCCGTGGCTATATCTACGACCTTATGGAGGCCGGTGCGATCGTGCGCACGGCGTTCTGCGGTCCGTGCTTTGGCGCCGGCGACACGCCTGCCAACAACGGCCTGTCCATCCGCCACACCACGCGCAATTTCCCCAACCGCGAGGGTTCCAAGCCGGGTAATGGCCAGCTGAGCGCCGTGGCCCTGATGGACGCTCGCTCCATTGCGGCGACGGCCGCCAACGGCGGCGTCCTGACGCCGGCGACCGACCTGCCCGAGGAGACTTGGGATGAGGCCTGCGAGTACACCTTTGATGACGCGCCGTACAAAAAGCGTGTGTACTGGGGCTTTGGCAAGGCGGAGCCTGCAGACGAGCTGGTCGAGGGTCCCAACATCAAGCCGTGGCCCGCGATGGAGCCGCTTGGTGACGATATCCTGCTCAAGGTGTGCTCCAAGATCATGGACCCGGTCACCACGACCGACGAGCTCATTCCCTCGGGCGAGACGAGCTCCTTCCGCTCCAACCCGCTGGGTCTGGCCGAGTTTACGCTGAGCCGTCGTGATCCGGCCTACGTGGGCCGCTCCAAGGAGGTTGACGCGGTGGAAAAGCGCCGCGTTGCCGGTGAAGCCGCGGGCGACCTGGCGGCGCTCGATGCAGAGCTTGCAAGCGTGTTTGAGGCACTGGCCGGCGCGGGTGTCGCGGCCGATGCCAAGACGACCGAGTACGGCTCCACGCTCTATGCCAAGAAGCCCGGTGACGGTTCTGCCCGCGAGCAGGCTGCGAGCTGCCAGCGCGTGATCGGCGGCCTGGCCAACATCGTCCACGAGTACGCCACCAAGCGCTATCGCTCCAACGTGATGAACTGGGGCATGGTGCCCTTCCAGATGGAGGCCGAGCCCAACTTTGAGGTGGGCGACTACGTCTTTGTGCCGGGTATCCGTGCCGCGCTCGATGGCGACCTGAAGGACATCGCCGCCTACGTGGTGCGCGCCGACGGTTCGGTTGAACAGATTGAGCTCTACATTGCCGACATGACGGCCGAGGAGCGTGCCATCGTCAAGGCCGGCTGCCTGATCAACTACAACAAGTTCAAGGCCTCTGCCGAGTAACGTTGCTGTACGCCCCGGACACACCTTTCCCTCGTGCTCACGCGCTTCGCGAGGGTCGCCCGAGGGAAAGGTGTGTCCGGGGCTACCGCGACGTTCTCGTTGGGTCTTGAGGGACGCTAAAAAAAGACTTGCTTGATGCCGCCTCTGTTAATGGGGCGGTTTCTTTTTGTCGAAAACCACCACATTGGGGACAGTGCACCTTTGTGGTGGTCCCGTTTGTCTCGACCTGCAACATCTGGGCCCCTATTTGACGAGCGGTTGTTACAGATTGAGACAAACGATCGCCGCTGATCATTTCATCTCAATCTGTAGCATCTAAGATCGAAAAGGGCCGCTAGATGTTACAGATTGAGACAGTTGAGCGCCAGAGTCGAAAACCACCACAAAGGGGCCTGTCCCTTTCGTGGTGGTGGGGGCGAGCTCGATGCTGCCGTGCTCGCTGAACGACATTCTAATGAGCGTCTCTACAGGATTTTATCTGGGCTGGCGGGCTTGGTTGTTTTGGGGATGCCGAGTTTGGATGACGCGAAATCGTCAACATTGTCCTTAATTCCGTCTTTGGTGTAGACAGTGACCATATAGGTGCTGTGTCCGAATTCGCCCTTGTCGCGTGTTGCCCAGGCATCCCAGTAGGCGGCCCCGTTTCGCCCTTTGATTTTTCCGACACGGCGGAGTTCTGTTCTCTTTAATTTCTGGTTGCTATAGATGGTTCGACCGGCCTCCTCGGTGAGCCCGCACTGTCCAAGCATCTTGTCGAGGACTTGGTTCATGTGGCGCTCATCGGTGTTTGGTGCGTAGTCGTAGGCGAGGGTGATGGAGTCGAGGGGCTGGTCGTCGATCAGATAGTTTAGCGCCTGAGGTTCAAGGCAGAAATAGGGGGAGCATCCGTCGACCTTGCCGAGCAACGGTAACTTGGACTGCCAACTTCCGGTGGGAATTGCATATTCGTAGAACACGCCACGGCAGACAAAGGAGAGCGAGGTGGCACGCGAGCCGGCGTCGATCATCCCGCAAAGATCGAAGGGCGAGGCGATACCAAAAGAAAAGGGCGTGATGACGATAAGGAAGAGCATCACGATGGGTATGGCGAGAATGGCGATGACGTTGCGACCGGTGGAATGAGACGGCTTCATATGCGCTCCTCGAGACAGAGATCTGTTGAAGATAGCCAGAAATGGATATGTTCAGAGAACAATTCAAGTTTAATCTCATGGCGCGAGATGGTCGACCGTTAGCGTCGAAAACCACCACAAAGGTGCCTGTCCCCTTTGTGGTGGTGAGGAGCGCGCGGCTTCTTTTGGTAATAGTGTTAGCTGGCGGTATCATTAGTGCAGGTGGTGAAGGCTTGCATTGTGAGGTGCTTTGCTGTGAGAAGTCCTGCACGTATTGGGTTGATTGTTTTGGCGCTTGCGATCGCCGTGGTTGGCGCGGGCGTTGTCGGCATGGCATTTCTACCTGCTGCGGTGACGGAGCCGGTGGTCAAGCCTGTGACTCAATCTGTCGAACTTCTGACCGGCGACGACAAGCCAGAGACCATTACCGTTGATTTTGATGAGCAGCCGGCTGTGCTGGGTATTAGCAATTATCCGCGTATTCAGCTTGGGGCCATGCGCTATACCACGGATACAAGCCTGATCGATAGGGCGTCCGAGCTACTCAAGGGCAAAACATTTAAGCGTTGGTACGGATATGCGTCCTATCGGGCAAAAGCGAACGACATGGTTGGCGGATGCCACTCTTCCATCGAGCTGGACACTGCAAACGGCGCAAAGTTATGTGATGTCTCGTACGATCCGGGCTACGAGGGCAATGAAGGCCCGGGCATCTACATCATGGACGGCGATGTCGCCTATGTCATGGAGGGCGACCAGACCGAGCTCAACGATTTTATGGGCCAGTGTATCCAAGATGCCTATAAACAGACCTGCTTGCCTGACCCGCAGACTGCACGCGATAGTGGGTCTGCCCGCACATGGCTGTTCGAGGATGAGATGCCCTGGACCGTCGAGTCGGGAAGTACGGGTTCGGCGAAGGAGTAGAGACCGCGACTACCACAAAGGTACCCGTCCCCTTTGTAGTAGTTCTTGGTTTGTTTCGATTTGTAACATCTTGACTGCTAAAAGTGGGCCTGGTGTTACAGATTTAGATTTTTGATCCGGGTGTTTTCTGTTCGTCTCGATTTGTAACAGATAGAGCCCTATTTGCCGACTAGATGTTACAGATTGAGACAAACGGGCGCCGCTGGCCATTTCATCTCGATCTGTAACATCTAGAGCCATAAACAGCCGCTAGATGTTACAGATCGAGACGGTAGTGCGCCTGGGCCGCAGCGGGTGAGCGTGCCTGCCCCCTATCCCTCAATCACTCAGAAAATCTTATATATAGAGACTTAGATTTGTGTATAAGATCGCGCAAAGCTGGCAACAATACATCTCGAACAACGTGAAGCCGCCCCGTAGGGCGGCCACCCCAAGAGAGGTGATTCCATGAGAATCGATAAGCTAGCAATGACGTCGCGCGAGGCGCTGCAGACCGCCATGAGCACGGCTGCCGACGCGCAGGCCGGCGCGGTGGAGCCGATTCACCTGCTGTCTGCCCTGCTCGGTGCCGGCGAGCGCAATATCTCCGTGATCATCGAGCGCATCGGTGCCGACCCGGCTCAGCTCGCACGCTCCACGCAGGATGCCATCGACCATGCGCCTAAGGTTTCGGGCGAGGGCCAGCAGATGGGTCTTTCCAATGAGCTCGTCCGCGTCATCGAGAAGGCCGAGAAGAAGGCCACCAAGATGGGCGACAGCTTTGTGGTGACCGAGCATCTGCTGATGGCACTTGCCGAGGACAAGGGTGAGGCCGGCCGCGTTCTGCGCGACGCCGGCGTGACCAAGGAGCGCATCGAGCAAGTCTACGAGGAGCTGCGTGGCGATGACCGCGTGACGTCTGCCGAGGACAAGACTCAGTTTGAGGCGCTGGAGCAGTACGGCCGCAATATCTGCGACCTCGCCCGTGTCGGCAAGCTCGACCCGGTCATCGGCCGTACCGACGAGATCCGTCGTACCATCCAGGTCCTGTCCCGTCGCACCAAGAACAACCCCGTGCTCATCGGCGAGCCGGGCGTCGGCAAGACGGCCATCGTCGAGGGTATCGCCCAGCGTATCGTGGCCGGCGACGTTCCGAGCACCCTGCGTGACCGCGACCTCATCGAGCTTGACATGAGCGCGCTGGTCGCCGGTGCCAAGTACCGCGGCGAGTTCGAGGACCGCTTGAAGGCCGTGCTCAAGGAGGTACAGAAGTCCGAGGGCAAGGTCATCCTGTTCATCGATGAGCTCCACACCATCGTGGGCGCGGGTGCCACTGAGGGCTCCATGGACGCCGGTAACATCCTCAAGCCGGCGCTCGCCCGTGGCGACCTGCATGCGATCGGCGCGACCACGCTCGACGAATACCGCAAGTACATCGAGAAGGACGCGGCGCTCGCGCGTCGTTTCCAGACCGTTATGGTGAGCGAGCCTACCGTCGAGGACACCATCTCGATCCTGCGTGGCCTCAAGGAGAAGTACGAGATCTTCCACGGCGTGCACATCACCGATAGCGCGCTCGTGGCCGCCGCCGACCTCTCTGATCGCTATATCGCCGACCGCTTCCTGCCCGACAAGGCCATCGACCTGGTCGATGAGGCGGCAAGCCGTCTGCGCATGGAGCTCGACAGCATGCCGGTCGAGATTGACGCCACCACGCGTCAGCTCACCCAGCTGCAGATCGAGGAGCAGGCGCTCATGAAGGAGACCGACGATGCCTCCAGGGAACGTCTGGAGGCTCTGCGCCAGGAGATTGCCGAGGTCCAGGAAAAACTCAACGTGCAAAAGGCTGGCTGGCTCAACCAGAAGAACGCCATCGACCACGTGCAGGAGCTCAAGGGCCAGCTTGACGAGGCCAGGAGCGAAGAGGAGCGCGCGACGCGCAACGGCGATCTGGGCCGTGCGTCCGAGCTGCGCTACTCCGTGATTCCGGGCCTGCAGCAGCAGATTCAGGATTCCGAGGCCGCGCTCGAGGCGCAAAAGCAGCAGGATGGCGAGGGCCTCAACGAACAGGTGACCTCCGATGAGATCGCCGAGGTCGTGAGTGCCTGGACCGGCGTGCCCGTGTCCAAGATGATGCAGGGCGAGCTCGACAAGTTGAAGGGCTTGGAGGGTGAGCTGCATAAGCGCGTCATCGGCCAGGACGAGGCCGTCTCCGCCGTCGCCGCAGCTGTGCGCCGCAGCCGTGCGGGCCTCTCCGATCCGGACAAGCCCATCGGCAGCTTCTTCTTCCTGGGCCCCACCGGCGTAGGCAAGACCGAGCTCGCCAAGGCGCTTGCCGAGTGCCTGTTCGACGACGAGCGCGCGCTCGTGCGTATCGACATGTCCGAGTACATGGAGAAGTTCAGCGTCCAGCGTCTGATCGGTGCGCCCCCGGGATACGTGGGCTACGACGAGGGCGGCCAGCTTACCGAGGCCGTACGCCGTCGCCCCTACTCCGTGATCTTGCTCGACGAGATGGAGAAGGCCCATCCGGATGTCTTTAACGTGCTGCTGCAGGTGCTCGACGACGGCCGCCTGACCGACGGTCAGGGTCGCCAAGTGTCCTTCAAGAACACGATCATCATCATGACGTCTAACGTGGGCTCCAAGGCTATCGCCGAGCTTTCCGGCAAGGACGAGGAGGAGATGCGCCATCAGGTCAACGCGGCCATGGCTCAGACCTTCCGCCCCGAGTTCCTCAACCGTATCGACGATATCGTGGTGTTCCATCCGCTCGGCATGGCGCAGATTGAGAAGATTGTCGACATCCAGCTTGCCGACGTCCGCGCGCGTCTGGCCAAGGAGCGCATGACGCTTGCCATCACCCCGGCGGCCAAGCAGATGCTCGCCGTGGGCGGCCTGGACCCCGTGTTTGGCGCCCGTCCGCTCAAGCGTCTGGTTCAGCGCGAGGTCGTGGATGCCATCGCCGCCGCTATCATCGACGGCACGGTGCGCGAGGGCGATCAGGTGACGGTCGATGTCGACAAGGACGGCGGCTTTACCGTCGTGTGCGACAATACGCCGGCGGCCACCTACGAGGTCCCCGACGCCGAGTAGATTTTTGGGAGATGCCTTAAAACCTGCCAGTCGTCTCTAAACGCCAAGGGCGGCGGATCCAATTGGGTCCGCCGCCCTTTTTCGTGCGACAATCGATGATGTTGAGCGGATGCGATGCAAGGAGCTATGCAGATGAAAGACGAGAACAAGACGAACGCACCGGCGGCTGAGGCAGTGCCCGCCGCACCCAAGCCTGCGCCTAAACCGGCGCCCAAGCCGCGCGACCCCTACATCCGCGCCGAGAACGAGGACGACGACGGCTACGATCCCTACAGCGATCGCCGCCCCGAGCGCGAGCCGATGTTCGAAGCCGACCCGTGGCGCTGAGTGCCACCCAAAAGGCCACCAATAAGTTGCGGTGAAATAGGGACTGTTTTGCGGTTTGACCAGCAAAAACAGTCCCTATTCCACCGCAACTGCGTTAGGGATGTGGGTGTTGGGCGGCTGTCTTCGGGCCGGCTAGTCCTGTGCTTTGATGCTCGGCAGGAGAATCTGGGCGAGGTAGTCGGTCTCGAGTTTGGTCGCGGCGTCTGCGTTGCCGTCTTTGCCAACCAGGTCGTTCTTAATCTGGCTATAGGTGTAGCGGTTGCCGGTCGTAAGCTCGACAAGCTCAATGGCCGTGTCCATGGGGTAGGTCGACACGGGGTTCTGCGTGCGCCCGTTGATGGTTTGCGGAATCACGTACGGATAGACAGGGCCGCTGGCGTAGACGGTGTAGCCGTTGCCTAGGCTGACCGTGCCCAAAACCGTATCGCCGTCGTCGGGCATAACGGTCTCGCCGTCGCGCACTGCGACAAGTGTCACGATTGGCGTATTGGTGTCATCGCCCAGATAGATGCACAGCGTGCTGCCGTTTTGCCAGGTCGCGACCTTGCCATACCACTCAACCGGAATATCGAGCTGATACAGGTTCGTCGCCTTGTGTCGAGCGTCGGCATCGCGGGCGGACTGTGCCTCGCTTGCGCTTACGGCGTTGGCGGCGGCATCACGGCGCGTAATTGCCGCCTGCTGGAGTATCTTTGCCGCGGCGGCAGAGCTTGCGCCCCCTTCCTCGGCATACTTGGCGGCGGCATCGATCTGGTCGTCGGTCACCGTGTCGGCCGAAGGTACCTTGAGCTTAAAGGTGGCCTGGGCACTCAAATCCTGCCCATCGCTCTTAATGGTGACCTGCGCCTTGGTGGTGGGGACGGTGTAGATGGTGCCGTCTTCCGCGATGGGGGAGGCGGCGATGGAGAGCGTGTAATCGCCGGGCAGCAGCTTAATGCCGCGACCGTGCTCGTCAACGTAGAGCGTTTCGCTCACAGAAGAGCCGTCGGAGTCCTGGCCACTCACCTGCACGGGGATCTTTGAGCCGGTGGAGCAGTCGAGCCCCGCGGCATGTACGCCAATTTGCACCGACATCATGGTATGGGCGTTTGCGGCAACCACGGCGGCCTGCTCTTGCTGGTATCCGTTCCAAGCCGCATAGCCCGCGCCGCCGGCGACGAGCGCGACGGCCACAACGCCGGCAACCATCAGGTTGCGGCGCTTGGGCGACATCTTACGATGACGAATCTCGGCTTCGCGTGCCGAAGGAACGGACGGTAGGGGAATATCGCCCATGGCGATGGTCTCGTCTACGGCAGGCGCAGAGCCTAAGCCAGGGAGCTCGCGGGTCAACGAATCTTCGGCGGGCAAGTTGTCGAGCAAGATGGTTTCCTCGCTCGTGTCGGATTCGGTCTGGTCATCGCCCTCGCATTCGGATTCCTCGTGCCCCGCCTCGTCTTCGGTGGGCGCGGCGCCATCGTCTTTTGCATCCTGATCATCGGGCTGCGCTTCGATTTCCGGCTCATCTCGCACATCAACGCTCGAATCGTCAAACGCAATCTCGGCCAGCGCGATCTGGTCTAGGCTCTCCAGGGCCTCGGCGCACGCTTCTGCATCTTGGGCCGCATCCTCTTGGCCCATCGTCTCATCTTTCATATATCCCCCAAGCTCAATATCGGGACAACACTGTACCCAAAAATGGAGCCATATAAAGCGCATGCGAAATATAAGATCCGATTTAACCTGGGCGCACCGTTCGGCCGCATCCTCGCGGCAGCAAAAAGCCCCCGGAACGCGAACGAATCACATTCCGGGGGCTCTGCAATGCGTTGAGTTGCGCGGAGCCGGCTATGCTGCTTCGTGCTCAAGCGATGTTTGCGTCAGGTGCGTTACTCGGCGTGTGCGTAATCAACCTTGGCGCGGCGAGCGGTGGCTTTCTCCCAATCGCTGGTGCCCTCAAAGACATCCTGCTTGTAGGGGTTGCGGCCGAGCTTCTTGGCGCGGTAGGCGATGTAGATGATCGCAGCGATGTTGGCGACCAGCGCGGCGATCGAGACCGCGGTAGCGGCGCCGGGGTCGAGCGTGGAGTGGGTCACAAAGATGGACTCCTCCTGGAAGAACGGGAACACCTGGGCAAACATGCACCAAATGGCCAGCGTAAAGGCGCGGTTCTGAATCCAGCCGCCCTTGTTCCAGATAAAGGCGGCGACGGTGGGCGCCAGCAGCAGCGCAAAGCCGCAGAACCAGGAGTGGGTGGGCAGGCAGTTGTAGGTGTAGCAGAAGTTCCAGATATCGTAGGCGATGATGTAGACCCAGGTCATATCGGGCCACAGCATGTCGGTCTGATCCTCGGAGGCGTAGACGCTCCACCAACCGGTCATGCAGAAGATGTTGATGATACCGGCGATGCCGTTGAACACGTTGTTCCAGCCGGCCAGCTGCGTGGCACCTTCGGAGGTGACCCAGGTGGACTGGCCCAGGACAAAGAAGTGATAGGCGCTCTCAAAGTCGGACACGACGGCGATCATGATGTTGATGGCGACGATCACAAACGGCCATGCGCGGAACCAATGCGCCTTGCCGATCTTGCCCCACTGGTACTTAATGGCAATGAAGCCCCAGCAACCGGCCAGCGCCGCGTATACCTTGGCGTAGTGGAACCAGCTGTTCTGGTACACATGGGTGGGGTTGGTGAGCGCCCACTCGGCGCCTTGTGAGACGCCCACGGCGATGGCGACGCAGTAGATGGTCATGGCCAGCGGAGCCACGCCAAAGATGATGGCCGCGCCCAGCTTGGTGCGGCGGCCGACCTCGTTGAGCACGATCAGGCCAATAAAGACCATGGCCCAGCCGGCCCAGTGGATAAGGGTATCGCTACCCCAAACATCGAACAGCATGCTGCTCTCCTTTCACACGCCCGCGGCCCCTCTTCTGATCGCGGGCAGTTTGGCCAAATGTCGTCAGTCCTGGGGCTTGCGCTCCGGATACTTGGCGGTATAGCCCTCGATGTGGAGTGTCGAGGCGATGATTTCCTTGACTGTCTCGTCGGGCACATCGGGGTGCGTGCGGATATACATCAACAACCCCATGATGAGGGTGTAGAACGTCTCGTAGACATGGTCGATGTGTAGCTCATGATGGGCGACAAAATCCACCACGGTGGTGTCGCAGATATACTGCGCCACGCGCTGGACCACGTTGTGCAAAAAGCCGCCGTAGAGCGCACCGCTGCTCGAGGTGAGCGTGCTCGGCAGCTCGTGGCCGCTCACGACCAGACGCTTAAAGAGCGGGGCGACGGTGTCGAGCGCGCCTTCGATATCACCGACGGTGCGGCCGGCGTTCCACTGCTCGAGCTCGGAGATAAAACCGTCGATTGCCTCGTCCATGACAGCGGTGACGGCGGCGTCCATATCGGCAAAGTAGTGGTAGAACAATGAGCGCGTGCAGCCGGCTCGCTTGGTCACGGCCGAGACAGATAGATGCGACACGCCCAGCTCGGAGCTTACGGTGCGCACGGCATCGAGGATCTCGCGACGGCGTTCGTCGCCTGTCAGGCGCTTTGCCGCGCTGTCGGTCGTGGGGACGGCGTCGGCCACAGAGATGTTCACCGTGTTATCGCCCATGCGCTTGCTGCCTTTCATCCTCTTTTGCCTGACCGTTCGCCTAACAGTCTTGAATATTGTTGACGGTTCGTCAATACTATTTTTGACACAATGTCAACAATGGCGGGTGAACGGCATGGGGGGCATGCCCGGCCTGCAAAAAAGAGGGGCGCTGCGGCCTCGTCGTGCTGCGGCAAGAGAAGGGACAACCATGATTCTCAACGGACCGGGAATTAGCTACACCGAGCCTGACATCGGTTCGGAGTTCGTGCCGCCGCTGCCGGAGCATCCGCGCGAGGCAATCGTCAAGCTGTGCGAGCACTGCACCAACCGTCTGCTGCATCGCGACGAGCTGCTGGGCTACGAGTACTGGTCGTTTGCCGAGGCCGCAACCGACGAGCAGGCCGAAGTGCTCTGCAAGATGAAGATGCGCCGTCCCTACACGCTGCCCGAGATGGTCAAACTCACCGGCATGCCCGAGGCCCAGATCGAGAAGATGCTCGACGACATGAGCTACACGGGCCTGCTCGAGTACAACTGGGAAAATCCCGAGCGAGCCAAGCAGTGGGTGCTGCCCATGCTGGTGCCGGGTTCTGCTGAGTTCCTCAACATGCGCGTGAGCCAGCTCGAGGAGCATCCGGTCTATGCCAAGTTCTTTGAGCAGGCATCCAAGGGGCCGCTGTCCAAGGCCACGCCGATGGTGCCGCCCGGAGGTGCCGGCATCGGCATGCATGTCATTCCGGTCGAGAAGGCCATCGATGCCGCGAGCACCTCGGTGCCTATTGAGCATATCGAGCATTGGCTCGACAAATACGATGGCAAATATGCCGCTAGCACCTGCAGCTGCCGCGCGAGCCGTCGCGTGATGGGAGAGGGCTGCGCCGACGACCCGGCCGATTGGTGCATCGCCGTGGGCGATATGGCCGACTACGTGGTCGAGACCGATCGTGGTCATTACGTGACCCGCGACGAGGTCTACGACATCCTGCGCCAGGCCGAGGACAACGGCTTTGTGCACCAGATCACCAACATTGACGGCGAGAACAAGATCTTCGCCATCTGCAACTGCAACGTCAACGTGTGCTACGCCCTGCGCACCTCGCAGCTGTTCAACACGCCCAATCTTTCGCGCTCGGCCTATGTCGCTAAGGTCGAGAAGGACAAGTGTGTGGCCTGCGGTCGCTGCGTTGAGGTGTGCCCGGCCGGCGCCGCCAAGCTCGGCCAGAAGCTCTGCAGCAAAAAGGCCGGCGGACAGGTGCCCGAGTATCCGCGCCAGGAGCTGCCCGATGCCACCAAGTGGGACCACACCAAGTGGTCGCCCAACTACCGCAACGATAACCGTATCGAGACGCACGAGTCCGGCACCGCGCCCTGCAAGACGGCTTGCCCCGCGCACGTTGCCGTTCAGGGCTACTTAAAGCTCGCGGCGCAGGGCCGCTATGACGAGGCGCTGGCGCTCATCAAGCGCGAGAACCCGCTGCCCGCCATCTGCGGCCGCGTGTGCAACCGCCGCTGCGAGGACGCCTGCACCCGTGGTCGCGTGGATGCCGCCGTGGCTATCGACGAGGTCAAGAAGTTCATCGCCCAGCGCGATCTGGATGCCGCGACCCGCTATGTCCCGCCCGTGGTGACGCCGACGCGCGCTGGCGGCTTCGATCAGAAGATCGCCATTATCGGTGCCGGCCCGGCCGGTCTGTCCTGCGCCTTCTATCTGGCCGAGAAGGGCTACAAGCCCGTCGTGTTCGAGAAAAACGAGCGCCCGGGCGGTATGCTCACCTACGGCATTCCCAGCTTTAAGCTGCAGAAGGATGTTATCGAGGCCGAGGTCGAGGTCATTCGCCTGATGGGCGCCGAGTTCCGCTATGGCGTGGAGGTCGGTCGCGACGTGACGCTCGACGAGCTGCGCGAGCAGGGTTTTAAGGCCTTTTATGTTGCCATCGGCTGCCAGGGCGGCCGCTTCGCCGGTATTCCGGGCGAGGATGCCGAGGACGTGACCGTGGCCGTCGACTTTTTGCGCGAGGTCAACAGTGGCAAGATCGACGCGCTGCCCGGCCGCACCATCGTGGTGGGCGGCGGCAACGTGGCCATCGACGTCGCGCGCAACGCCTGCCGTCTGGGTTCCGAGCACGTTGAGATGTTCTGCCTGGAGAGCGAGGCCCAGATGCCCGCCAGCGAGGAGGAGCGTCGCGAGGCCGTTGAGGACGGCGCTCACATCAGCTGCGGCTGGGGCCCCAAGGAGGTTCACCTGGACGAGGCCGGTCGTGTGTGCGGTATCACCTTCAAGCGCTGCACGCGTGTCTTTGACGACGAGGGCCGGTTTGCGCCCGAGTACGACGAGAACGATCTGCGCCGCGTCGATGCCGACCGCGTGGTCATGTCGATTGGCCAGTCCATTGTGTGGGGCGACCTGCTGGCTGGCTCCAAGGTGGAGCTCGGCCGCGGCCAGGGTGCTCTTGCCGACCCCCAGACCTATCAGACCGCTGAGCCCGACATCTTTGTGGGCGGCGACGTCTACACCGGTCCGAGCTTTGCCATCGACGCCATCGCCGCCGGTCACGAGGCCGCCGTGTCCATCCATCGCTTTGTGCAGCCGGGATCCACGCTCACCATCGGCCGCAACCAGCGCCACTACACCGCGCTCGACCGCGACGATGTCGTGATCGAGAGCTACGACAACGCGAGCCGCGAGGTGGCGCATGTCGACCGCGAGCGCGAGAAGGCTGCACCCTTTAGCGAGTACGTCGAGACCTTTACCGAGGAGCAGGTGCGCGCCGAGACCGCCCGCTGCCTGGGCTGCGGTGCCTCGATCGTCGACCCCAACAAGTGCATCGGCTGCGGCTTGTGCACCACCAAGTGCGCGTTCGATGCCATCCACCTGGATCGCGATCGCCCCGAGTGCTCCACGATGGTCAAATACGAGCAAAAGCTCCCGAGCCTCGGCAAGTACGCGCTCAAGCGTGCCATCAAGATTAAATTCGGTCGCAAGTAAGTAGTCATAACGGGAACGGCGGAAGGAATTAAAAGTGCACGAGCTCGGAATCGTTTACCACATCATTCGCGATGTCGAGAACGTGGCGTGCGCCAATGGCGTGAGTCGCGTTTCGGGCGTCACGCTGCTGCTGGGCGAGGTCTCGGGCGTCGTTCCCGACTTGCTGCTCGACGCTTGGCGCTGGGCGGCAGATAAAAAGCCCATCGTGCAGGGCGCGGAGCTTATTGTGGAGCCCGTCGAGGCCGTGACGCATTGCGAGGCATGCGGCCACGACTACGCGACGGTCGAGCACGGCAAGACCTGCCCCCATTGCGGCAGCGGCGAGACATACCTGCTGCAGGGCCAGGAGGTCATGATTAAGCAGATTGAGACCCCCGACGAGGAACCGGCAGACGCTGCCCCCGACGGCCCTTCCGACGTCCTCGACGCCGTCGATGCCGCCCACCCCCTCCACATCGTCTAGGATTCCCTATAAGCTGCGGTGAAATAGTTCCTAAATCCAGCCTTCTGGCTCTTAAACAAGAACTATTCCACCGCAACTTTTTTGAGTGGTTTCGTAGATCATAAGTCGCGCAAATAGTCAAGTCATACCTGTTTGAACAAAGTAGCGGCAGTACAAGCGCATTCGCGCTTGCCTAAAATCGATATTAATGAACAGTCTGCTTGTATCTGTAAAATGCGTGGCTTGATGAGCGACGCCTTGGCGGGTAATGAGTCAAAAAGCAGTAACGTAATCAACTTGTAACAAACTTAGACGTTTAAACAAATAATGCAACCTTTTACGAATTTAGCTACAATTCCACAAACCAAACAGGTATACTCCTTTCATGTCGTGTAGGAATTACGTAGACAAAAAGGAGGTTATGTGATGGTAAGTATTGTTCTTGCTGGCCACGGGGACTTGGCAGCTGGAATCAAGCAGACGGGCTCGATGGTCTTTGGCGATCAGCCGTCTGTGGCCGTGGTCTCGCTCGAGCCGAGCATGGGCCCCGACGACTTCCGTGCTAAGGTCGAGGAAGCAATCGCTTCCTTCGAGGACCAGGAGCAGGTGCTCTTCCTCGTTGATCTGTGGGGCGGCACGCCGTTCAACCAGATTAGCGGGCTCATCGAGGGCCATGATTCCTGGGCTATCGTCACCGGTGTCAACCTGCCTATGCTCATCGAGGCATATTCGCAGCGCTTTGATGCAAAGAACACTGCACATGCGATCGCAAAACATCTCGTGACTGAGGCTAAGGCTGGCGTGCGCGTCAAGCCCGAGTCTCTGGAGCCCGAGGAGAAGAAGCCGGCTACGGCCGCCGCTGCTCCTGCAGGCGCCATCCCTCCGGGAACGGTCATCGGCGACGGGCACATCAAGATTGCCCACGTCCGTATCGACACCCGTCTGCTGCATGGTCAGGTGGCCACCACGTGGACCAAGCAGATCAACCCCAACCGCATCATCGTGGTTTCCGACGGCGTTGCTCACGACGAGCTCCGCAAGACCATGATCGAGCAGGCTGCCCCTCCGGGAGTCCATGCCAACGTCGTGCCTATCAAGAAGATGGCCGAGGTCGTCAAGGACACGCGTTTTGGTGACACCAAGGCCATGCTGCTCTTCGAGAACCCGCAGGATCTGCTCAAGGCCATCGAGGCCGGCGTCGACATCAAGGAAGTCAACATCGGTTCCATGGCTCACTCCAAGGGCAAGGTCGTCGTCACCAACGCCGTCGCTATGGGCGATGACGACGTTAAGACCCTCGAGGCCCTCAAGGCCAAGGGCGTCAAGTTCGAGGTCCGCAAGGTTCCTTCGGATGCCTCCGAGGATCTCGACGCCATGTTGAAGAAAGCTAAGGCCGAACTGGCCGCTCAAGCATAGTAAAGGAGGGTCCGATACATGTCTGCAATCACTATTCTGCTTGTTGCGATTGTCGCGTTGCTTGCCGGTATGGAAGGCATTCTGGATGAGTTCCAGTTCCATCAGCCGCTCGTGGCATGCACGCTTATCGGTCTCGTAACCGGTCACCTTCAGGAGGGCATCCTCCTGGGCGGTTCGCTCCAGATGATGGCCCTTGGCTGGGCTAACGTCGGCGCCGCCGTCGCGCCTGACGCCGCTCTGGCCTCGGTCGCTTCTTCGATCATCATGGTGCTCGCCCTCAACGGCGGCGCCACTGATTCGGCCAAGGCCGTTACCGCGGCCATCGCCGTCGCCGTCCCGCTGTCGGTCGCTGGTCTGTTCCTGACCATGATCTGCCGTACCATTGCTACCGCTATCGCTCACGCCATGGACGGTTGCGCCGAGAAGGGCGACTTCTCCGGCATCGAGCGCTGGCAGTACGCTGCCATCCTCATGCAGGGCCTTCGTATCGCCATCCCGGCAGTACTTCTGTGCGTTATCCCGGCCGAGGCTGTTACCAACGCGCTTAACGCTATGCCCGACTGGCTGTCCGGCGGCATGGCCGTCGGCGGCGGCATGGTCGCTTCCGTCGGTTACGCCATGGTCATCAACATGATGGCCACCAAGGAGACCTGGCCGTTCTTCATCCTCGGCTTTGTCCTTGCTGCCATCCCTCAGCTCACGCTGATCGCCCTTGGCCTCATCGGCATCTCCCTTGCCCTCATCTACCTTGGCCTTAAGGATCTGGCCAAGCAGGGTGGCGGCACGGGCGGTGGCTCCGGCGACCCGCTCGGCGACATTCTGAACGATTACGAGTAGGAGGGGAGTGATACATATGGCAGAGAACAAGATTCAGCTCACCAAGGCTGACCGTAAGAAGGTTTGCTTCCGTCATCAGTTCCTTCAGGGCTCGTGGAACTACGAGCGTATGCAGAACGGCGGCTGGTGCTTCGCAATGATCCCTGCGATCAAGAAGCTCTACACCAGCAAGGATGACCAGATTGCCGCGCTTAAGCGCCACCTGGAGTTCTATAACACCCACCCCTATGTTTCCGCCCCCGTCATTGGCGTTACCCTCGCCCTCGAGGAGGAGCGCGCCAACGGTGCTCCGATCGATGACGTCGCCATCCAGGGCGTCAAGGTCGGTATGATGGGCCCGCTCGCCGGCGTCGGTGACCCCGTCTTCTGGTTCACCCTTCGCCCGATTCTGGGCGCTCTGGGCGCTTCCCTGGCCATGTCCGGCAGCATCGTCGGTCCGTTGCTGTTCTTCTTCGCGTGGAACATCATCCGTTACGCTTTCCTGTGGTACACACAGGAGTTTGGCTACAAGGTCGGCTCCTCTATCGCCAAGGACCTCTCCGGCGGTCTGATGGGCAAGGTCACCGAGGGCGCTTCCATCCTGGGTATGTTCATCATCGGCGCCCTGGTCGAGCGCTGGGTGTCCATTTCCTTCACCCCGATCGTCTCCACGGTCAAGCAGTCTGCTGGCGCCTTTATCGACTGGGCTAGCCTGCCTTCCGGTTCCGAGGGTATCAAGGAAGCGCTGACGATGTACAACTCCGTCGGTGCTACCGCCCTTGATCAGATGAAGGTCACCACGCTCCAGGGTAACCTCGATCAGCTCATCCCCGGCCTTGCCGCCGTGTGCCTGACCCTGCTGGTCTGCAAGCTCCTCAAGAAGAAGGTCAGCCCGATCGTCATCATCCTGGCTCTCTTCGCCGTCGGCATCATCGGTCGCTTCTGCGGCTTCATGTAAGCACGCTTCGGCTTAAGACCGAGAGTTGCTAGGTAAGGGCTTTTGAGCCATTGAAACGGACCGCACCCGGTGGGTACACTGGATGCGGTCCGATTGTTTTTATTGGAGGGCGAGGCGCGTATGGCGCAATCTCAGAACAGCACGGTCGATCTGGCAACGCCGGCAACCTGCCTGATGGGGCTTACCAGCCACGGTAACGTGATGGTGGGCAATAAGGCGTTTGAGTACTATAACGAGCGCAATCCCGAGGATTATATTCAAATCCCGTGGGACGAGGTCGACTATATTGCCGCCGAGGTTTTGCGCGGCACCAAGAAGATTACGCGTTTTGCCATCTTCACCAAGGACAACGGTCACTTTACGTTTTCGACGCGCGACGACAAAGAGACGCTTCGCGCGGTCCGCAAGTACGTCGACGAGAATAAGCTCGTGCGTTCGCCCGACTTTATCGATGTGACGGCCAAGGGCGCCAAGAGCATCCCCTCCGTCATCAAAGGCCTCTTCCACAAAGGCAACTAGCTCCTCATAAGTTGCGGTGAAATAGTTTCTAAATACGGCTTTAGATGCTTCAGACAGGAACTATTCCACCGCAACTTCGAAGTCTAGTCATGCGACGTATGGCGATGCAGTAAATCTGCTACACTAGTACAACATGCCTCCGTAGCTCAGGGGATAGAGCACCGCTCTCCTAAAGCGGGTGTCGACGGTTCGAATCCGCCCGGGGGCACCAGAGAATATGACGGCGTCGCGATAGCGGCGCCGTTTCTGGTTTGTGGGGACCGCCGGCGGATTCGGACCGTCGACACCCGCGTCGCCAATTTCCCCGCGGGGGGAGTTTTCGAATCCGCCCGGGGGCACCAGAGGAATATCGAGCCCGGTACCACCACGGTGCCGGGCTCTTTTGGTGTTAGAGCTGCGCCTTTCCATGCTAGCGGGTCGCATCAAAAGCAAAGCGCCCGCTTGCCGGGGGAGCAAGCGGGCGCTTCTGAGCGAATATGTTTGCGGCGTTCGCTGCGCAGATAATAAGCAGCCGACTAGTTGCTTGTACCGGCGTCGTCGCCTGAATCAGTACCAGAGCCAGAAACCGAAACCGTCAGCGTGATCGTGCTGTCGGTGGACTGCTTGCCAGTGGGGGAGACGCCCGTCACGGTGGCGTTTTCGTTGCCACTCACGGGATTGCCGTTCTGATCGCAGAATGCGATGTTGTAGAACCCGGCGTTGTTGAGCGCGGTGACGGCGGCGGAGATGCTCTTGCCGTACAGGTTGCCCGGAACGCTGGCCTTGCCAGACTTCTTGGCGATGACGACGGTGATCGTGGCGCCGGGCTTCTGCTTGCCGCTGGGGTTCCAGCTAATGACGGTGCCCTCGGTGACGGAATCGTTCTCCTGGTAGCTCACGTTGACGCCAAAACCGGCCATGTCGAGAGCGTTGCGTGCCTGGGCCTCGGTCATGTCGGTCAGATCGGGGACGGAGGTGGTGTCAGGACCGCTGGAGACCTTATACGAGATGGTCGTGCCCTTCTCGACTTCCTTGCCGGCATCAGTGCCCTGCTCAAAGACCTGGCCTTCGTCGGCCTCGTTGGCCTCCTCGGTTGCGTTGCCCTTCAGGCCCACGCTTGCCAGCGCGGCCTCGGCCTGGTCCTTGGTTAGGCCGACGAGCTGCGGAACCTCAACTTTCTCGGAGGGCTTGGGGCCCTTGGAGATCACCAGGTTAACCTTGGAGCCCTTGGGCTTCTTAGTGTTGCCGTTGGGGGTCTGCTCGGCAACCTTGCCCTCGTCGACATCGTCGTTATAGCTCTGGTCGACAGTTCCGACCTCAAGGCTGGCCTCCTTGATCAGCTCGATAGCGGTCTGCTGGTCCTTGTTAAGCACATCGGGCACCGTAACCTGCTCGCCCCCAAAGAGCCCGGTGGCGAAGGCCACCACAACGCCAACCACGGCGATTGCGGCGACTACGGCGGCGATAATCTTGTTCTTGTTGGACTTGGGCTGATCGACCTCGTAGGAACCGGTGGAACCCGAGACGGCGCTGCGGGGGTTGGTCTGTCCGCTTACGCCCGATACGGGGCGAACCATAGCGCGCGTGGAGTCAGACAGCTCACGGGTCTTGGTGGCGCCCAGGTCGCCCGCGGCACCGATGATGCGCGTGGGCTCGGAGACGTTGACGGCGCGGCCGGACAGGTAGTTGTTGAGCACCTGGCGCAGCTCGTCTGCCGTCTGGAAGCGGTTCGACGGGTCCTTTTCCATGCACTTGAGGATGATGCGCTCCAGATCGGCGTCGACGCCGGAGTTGATCTGGCTCGGCGGAACCGGCAGTTCGTTTACCTGCTTGAGCGCAACCGAGATGGCGTCGTCACCGTCAAAGGGGACGCGACCGGTGGCGCACTCGTACATCACGACGCCCAGGGAGTAGATATCCGAAGTGGGACCGAGGTCCTGGCCGCGCGTTTGCTCGGGGCTTACGTAGTGGGCGGTGCCCAGTACATTGTTGTCCTGCGTGAGGTGGCTGTTCTTTGCGCGCGCGATGCCAAAGTCCATGACCTTGATGTTGCCGTCGGGCAGCACCATGATGTTTTGCGGCTTAATGTCGCGGTGGATGATCTCGTGCTTGTGGGCGACCGAAAGCGCGGAGCTGATCTGCGAGCCGATCTGCGCGACCTTCTTTGGATCGAGGGCGCCGTGGCTCTTGATGCCGCTCTTAAGGTCGGTACCGCGCAGGTACTCCATGACGATGTAGTAGGTATCGCCATCCTTGCCCCAATCGTAGACGCCCACGATATAGGGGGAGGAGAGACCTGCTGCTGCCTGGGCCTCCTGCTTAAAGCGGGCGGCGAAGGTGGCGTCGCCGGCATACTGCGGCAGCATGATCTTGACGGCAACCGTGCGGTCGAGGACCTGATCTTGCGCACGGAAGACGGTCGCCATGCCGCCCGTTCCCACCTTATCCTTGAGGAGGTATCTTCCCCCGAGGACCCTCTGTTCCATTCCTGCTCCTAACTAACTTATTCGCTCAACGATGTGTGTAGTACCAAATCTATGGTCGCTGGGACCGCGTGGCGCCTTGCCGCTAGCTCATCGGCCGTGGCGCGCCCCAAGTATCCGCTTCGATCACAGGCATCACGCTCCTTGGGCGGCAAGTGCCGCGGTCAGGACGATGCCGGCGATCTTGGCTGCCTTGACGTCGTGTTTGTCGTAATCCTCCAAGGCCACCGAGATGGCGACCGTGGGTGAATCGTAAGGTGCGAAGCCGACGAACATCGAGTTGACGTTGGTGCCGCCGGTCTCGGCCGATCCAGTCTTGCCGGCGACCTTGACGCCCGGAATCTGGGCATCGGTGCCGGTGCCGGACTGGACAACCGCGAGCATGGCCTGCTTGACCTGATCGGCCGTGGTGGCGCTGACGGCCTGGCCGAGCGAGCGGGATTGCGTGGTCTTGACCACGGTTCCGTCGGGGGCGAGCACCTGGGCCACGAAGAACGGGTCCATGACCACGCCGCTGTTGGCGATGGCCGCTGCTATCACGCAGTTTTGCATGACGGTGGTCTGCGGACCTGGCGTGTGGTCCATGCCGACAGGCTGGCCGGCGCCTGCCCAGGCGGTCTCCCACTCGGTCATGAGCGAGGGGTCGGCCATGATGGAGGCCGCGGTGGTCAGGTCCTGACCGAGCTTTTGGCCGTAACCAAAGGCGTTGGCAAACTGGACGAGCGAGCTGGCGCCGATCTCGTTGGCCACCTGGCCAAAGACGACGTTGGACGACACGGCAAAGGCCTGTTGCAGGCTGATGGTACCGTAGCTCTCGTTGGCGTCATTGGTGACCGGCGCGTTGCCGATATCCATGGAGCCGGGCGCCTGGTACGTGCTGGTAAGGCTGGCGGTGCCGGTTTCGAGCGCCGCGGAGAGTGTGACGACCTTAAAGGTCGAGCCCGGGGTATAGAGAGCGTCCATGGCGCGGTCGTACATGGAGCCGTCCTCGCCACCGCCCGACTGCATCAGGGCATCGATGTTGGTGTTGTCATAGGTGGGCGAGCTTGCGCATGCGAGGACCGCGCCGGTGCGCGGATCCATAACCACCACGGCACCCTTAAAGCCCTTGAGTGCCTGCTCGGCAGCCGTCTGGATGCGCGAGTCGATGGTGAGCTTGGCGGTGTTGCCCGGTTGGTTTTGGCCCGCGAGCGACGCGAGGGCGTTGTCCCAGCTGGAGTAATCCTTGGAGCCGGTGAGCGTTTCGTTCATGACGCTCTCGACACCAGCGGTGCCGTACTGCTGGCTTACATAGCCCACCACGTGAGCGGCCATGTTTCCGTTGGGGTAGGAGCGGGCGTAGGTGCCGTCTTCCTGTTGCAGCGACTCGGCCAGCGTCACGCCGTCGGACGTGATGATGGAGCCGCGCTGGATGTACTTGGAGCGGGCGATGGTGTGGTTGTTGGTCGGCATGTCCTGATAGTCCTTGGCCTTGATGACCTGGACATAGGTGAGGTTGCCGATAAGGATGGCGAATAGTGCCGTAAAGGCGAGAACGGCGCGGGTCAGTCGATTGGCGAGCGCCACGCGGCCGAGCACACCGGATTCGGGCGTGTCGAGCAGGCGACGACGCATGCGCGAGCCGGCGGAGTGGCTGCCGCGGGCATACGAAGACGAAGTGGCGAAGCGCGTGCCGGCCGGGGAGGACGCCGAGGCGACCTGGTCGTCGGTGATGGCGGCCATGGTGCCGGTGCCGGTGAGCTCGGCCTCGCGACCGGTTGCCTCGTCACCGGCGCGCAGCAGCAGCGCGACGATGATAAAGCTTGCCAGCAGCGAGGAGCCACCCTGGCTCATAAAGGGCAGGGTGACGCCGGTCAGCGGGATCAGGCGGGTAACGCCGCCAACGATCAAGAACGCTTGGAAGCTGATAGCGGCCGTAAGACCGGTGGCGCTAAAGGCGGCAAGGTCGGACTTGGCACGGGCTGCCGTGGTCAGGCCACGTACGGCAAAGAGCATAAACAGGATAAGAACGGCGCCACCGCCCAAAAGGCCCATCTCCTCGCCGATAGCCGAGAAGATAAAGTCGGACTCGACGACGGGGATGTTGTTGGCCATGCCGTTGCCAATGCCGACGCCAACAAGGCCGCCGTCGGCCAGCGAGAAGAGGGACTGGACAATCTGGTAGCCCTGGCCCTGTGCATCCTTAAAGGGATCGGCCCAGATCTGGAAACGAACCTGGACGTGCGACAGGAACTTGTAAGCGCCCACGGCCCCCACGGCCAAGAGCACAAGGCCGATGATGACATACGAGAAGCGACCCGTGGCAACGTAGAGCATCAGCAAGAAGATGGTGTAGAACAGCAAGGCCGAGCCCAGGTCACGTTCGAAGACAACGACGAGCAGGCATACGCCCCAGACTGCGAACAGCGGCAGCAGCAGGCGCAGACGCGGAATCTTAAGACCCAAGATCTTGCGGTTGGAGATAGAGAGCAGTTCGCGGTTCTCGGCCAGGTAACCGGCTAGGAACAGCACGATAAAGACCTTGGCGAACTCGCCGGGCTGAATGGTAAAGCCGGCGATGCGAATCCACAGTTTAGAGCCCGAGATCGTGGTGCCGATAAAGATGGGCAGCATCAGCAAGATGATGCCGATGATGCCAAAGGTGTACTTGTAGCGCATGACCACGTCGAGGTTTTTGACCAGCGCAAGCGTCCCCACCATCAACGCCACCGAGATAAACAGGATGACGAGCTGCGAGATGGCGAGCGTGGGCGCCAAGCGCGTCACAAACGTGATGCCAATGCCCGAAAGAACAAAGACGATGGGCAGGATGGCCGGGTCGGCGCCGGGTGCCAGAATGCGCACGGCGATATGCGCCGCGGCGAAGGCGGCAAAGAGACCGATCGGAACGGCAAGTGTCTCAAACGAGATGGCGGCGCCTGCGGTGAGCACGTACATCGCATACAGCAGGATGACGGGGAACGCCGAGGCGATGAGTAAGAGCAGTTCGGTATTACGGCGACTCATAAGCGGCACTCCCTTTCTAATTCTTATCGGAGGCTTCGGCCTCGGCGGACTGTTCGGCGGTATTCTCGGAATCCGATTCGGAGGTCGAACCCTGGTCGGTGTTATTGCGGATCGTTTGCGCGTCGATCACCTGACGGGTCTGCTCCTCGTCGATCTGATGGCGGTACTTGGAGATGGTGTCCTGTGCGTCGTCGATGCTCGTCTGCTGAATACCTGCCTTAAGGCGATTTTGTGTGTCTTCGGGCAGGTCGGACAGTTTGATGGTGGTCGTGCTGTCGAGCCAGTGCAGCTTAAGGCCGAGCGGCTTGCCGGGAATGCCCCGGTAGACCGCGACGGTGTCCTTGTAGGTGCCCAGGTAGTACGAGCCGGTGATGCCTGCGTAGGCCCAGATGGCTGCCGCCAGCACAAAAGCGATGCCCAGTACGGTGGCAATGGTGATGTTGCGGCGGCGGACGCGCTTTGCCTCGCGCATGACGCCATCGTCGACCAGGTCAACGACAAGCACGGTGACGTTGTCATGCCCGCCGGCGACCAGTGCCGCGTCAACAAGGTTGTCGACGCAAATCTGCGCGGTCGAGGACTGCGTGGCGATGTTTTCGATATCGCTATCGGGAATCATGCTCGAAAGACCGTCCGAGCACAGGATCAGGCGGTCGCCTTCCTCGATATGCAGGGTAAAGTGGTCGGCATACATTGCGGGATCCGAGCCCAGCGCGCGGGTGATGACCGAGCGGTTGGGGTGGACGCGAGCCTCGTCTGCCGTAATCTCGCCGGCGTCCACGAGCTCCTCCACATAGGAGTGGTCGCGGGTCACGCGGATGAGCGTGCCCTCGTGGAGCAGATAGGCGCGCGAGTCGCCCACGTGGGCGATAGCGAGCATGTCGTTTTCGATATAGGCGCAGGTTGCCGTGCAGCCCATGCCAGGCTTGCCAAGCCCGTTGAGCGCAGCCTCGATGACCGCGGCGTTTGCAGCTTCGACGGCGGCCGCCAGTCGTGCGGCGTCGGCTGCCTGCGGCGCTGTCTTGGCAATGGTCTCGACGGCGATGGAGGAGGCTACCTCACCGGCGGCGTGGCCGCCCATGCCGTCGCATACGCAAAAGAGCGGCGATTGCACCAGATAGGAGTCTTCGTTATGCGGGCGCACACAGCCAACATCGGAGCGGGCGCCCCACATGAGCTGCGTGGTCGTGCCGGCGTCGTAGGTCGAGTCAGTCTCGACGCGCTCGTCGGTCAGCGGCTCAAAACTCATGGTCGAGCCGGGGTCCTTAAGCTTGGCCTCCACGGCGGCAACGTCAATCTCGGCCGTATCGCCGGGCGAGACGGTGTCGGCATCGTTGCTCGGGTCGTTGACGTTGGGCGTGGCGGGCTCTTCGGTTGTACGGTCGACAGGCTCGTCGTCTTGCGGGGCGACGGCTGCAGACTCGGGCGTCGCGAAGTGCGCGGGCGCGGGCGTGCCGTGGGATTGGGAGACATCCTCCGTCGTTGCTGCGGGTACGTCTTCGGTTACAGACTGCATGGCTTCGGGCGCCGCCGCGGGTTCCGGTGCAGATGCGGACTCGGGTGCTGCGGCGGGTGCCGGCGCTACGGGAAACACCGGTGCCGCGGGCTCGGGAGCCGCAAATACCGCGGAGCTCTCGGTAATCGCCGTGGCGACGGGTTCGGCAAAGTGAGCCGGCGCGGGCATGTCTTGCGGGACCGCGGGCTGCTCGGTAGCGGCGTGCACGCCGATGGGGGTGTTACCGCCGTCAGCGTTGTCCTCGGTATCCTCGTCGTCGGTCAGCGTCGGATATTCTTGCGTTACATGCGAAAGAGGCAGGGAGAACACAGTGTCCTCGGGCTCCACGGGCGCATGGCCCGCCGGGGCGGCATGAACCGGCGCGGTCGCGGGGGCGGCCGACGTCTCTGGCATGGTTGCGGACTTGTTCTCCTCGTCGATCATCGACGGTTCACCTTCATGACCACGTCGCCAATCTGGACTTCGTCGCCCTCGCGCAGCGTTGCGGGTTCCACCAGCTGGCGGCCGTTGACGAGCGTGCCGTTAAGCGAGTTGAGGTCCTCGATAATAAGTGCCGGACCCTGCAGCGAAAAACGCGCATGCGAGGCCGAGACAAACGGTTCGTTGATGCAGATGTCCGACGACGGCGAACGGCCGACGATGACGGGGCCGAGCATATCCACGTGGATGCCGCGGATGCCGCGCGGGCCCTTGTCCACATCGATCGTCCAGATGGCCGAGTCGCGGCGCTGGCCGCGGACGAGCCCCACGCCGGTCTTCATGACGGCAAACAGGAAGATATAAAGCAGGACGACCAGGACGATGCGGCCTGCAAACAGGACGATATCGATGTTCATAAGCGACTATCCCCTAAATTCGAACGTGCTCAGGCCAAACGTCAGCAGGTCGCCGTTGCGCAGCGGGCAGCGCGTGATGCGACGGTTGTTGACGAGCGTGCCGTTGGTGGAGTTGAGGTCCTCGATCGACCAGTCCGAGCCGGTAAAGGTGAGCTGGGCATGACGGCGCGACACGTTGGGGTCGCGCAGGGCGATGTCGGAAACCGAGCGCTCGCGACCGATGGTCACCTGTGCGGAGGTGATGGCGTGGCTCTCGCCGCTCACGACGTCGACGAGCTGGGCGAGCGGACGCTGCCGGGGCGCGAGAGCTTGCCATGTTAGAGGCGATGCTGGCTGCGGCGCCAAGGCCAGCGGCGGCGCCGGTCGCGGCGGCTCCGCCCATGCCGGCAAGCGCGTCGCGCGAGACGGTTTGGGGCACGGGGATGGGTGCGGCGGCGGGATCGGGCATATTGGGCGCAAAGGGGTCGGCCACGGCAAGCGGGTCGGGAGTGGCAGCACGAGGTGCCGGCTGCTGCTGCGGCATAGCAGCGGGGTGTTGCTGCGGGGCGGCAAACTGCTGCTGGCCGGCGCGCGGGGCGCTGGCGGCACGGCTCGCGGCTGAGTTGTTCTGGCCCAGGCCGTTTTGGTAGGCGCGCTCTTCCTCGTACAGGCGACCGAGCGTGGGGGCATCGACGTTCTCGGCAAAGACCGAGAACTTGCCGCCGCGCAGCTGCGGGTCGATCATAAAGCGAACGAGGGGCTCGCCGACAAAGACGTAGCGGCGCTTTTCGGCCTGCGCTTTCACAAACTCGCGGACCTCGCGCGAAAGCTCGGGATAGAACGGGGCGAGCATGGGATCGTCGTCGGCGGCAATCAGGATGGTATAGAGCGCCGGCGCGGTGTTGACGCCGTTGATCACCAGAGTCTGATCCTCCATGTCGCGAGCGGCCTGCTTGGCAAGCTTCTTAAAGGAGAACGGGGCACGGGTGGCACCGAAGATGCCGGCCACGTGGTCCTCGAAGATGTTCAGGAAGTTCACGAAAGATCACTCTCCGTATAGGTTCTTTGGTATCCGAGCAAATAAAGGCATATCCCGACGATTATAGAGGATAGGATTCCCGTAACCGCCGCCTTGGCGACGACCGGGCCCGCAAGGCTGGCAATTTCCATATGGTGTGCAAGACAAAACGATACGGCCGAGCCGATGCCGGCGACGGCAATTGCGACGATGGCGGCAAGGTTCGATCCCTGCTCGGCGCGCTTGGCATGAGCATTGAGCAGCAGCGATGTTGCCGCGGCTATTGCTGCAACCAGCACGATTGCAGCGAGAAGGAGCGCGTCTCCCAGCGCTGCGACGACATTGCTAAGCCCCAGTACGCCTCCCGCAGAGAGAGCCGCTGCGGCAAGGCGGGCAAAGAGTGCGCCCATGCCCGTGGCCGCCGCTGCGCTTGCCGGGCCGAGCCAAAACGCCGCGATGCTCGTGGCGGCTCCGGCGGCAAGGAGGGCGTCGCCGGTTAGGCAACCCAGCGCAAGCGCGCAGGTGAGCGTCGCGCTCGCAGCCGCCTCGGTGCGTCCCCAAGCAATCCACCAACCGGACATGGCAGCGGCAAAAATGACCGCGACCGGCAGCATCGACAGGATGCCCTGCGCCTGCATGGTGGCGTTGGCCATGAGCACCAAAAAGCCCACGGCCGAGATGGCCGAGCCAATCTGCGGGGCCAAGCCTGCCGCCGCGCCAATGGCGACGGCCGCCACGACCAGCCCGGGAAGCGTCGCGACGCCGGCTGTCTGCATAAGCAAAAAGCTGAAGGCTCCGCATGAGAGCGCCGAGATGCCGCGCATGGTGTAATTGCGTGCGCGGCCCCAGCGCGTGCCCGCCCAGCCAAGTGCGGGGTCGACCTCGACGGTGTCATCCTCGTAGCTCGATGGCTCGATATCATCTGCCGCGCACTCGTCATTCGAAAGCTCGCCTACCATCTGCTCCAAGCTGCGACGGCCTTCGCGCACGCTCCCCAAGCCGGCAAGGAGTCGGTCGCAGAATGCCTCGATGCTATCGGGGCGGTCTTGCGGCATGGGGGAGAGAGCGCTCATGAGCGCCGCCTCGGCCCCCGGGGGAAAGTGAGGGATCAGTTCGCTGGGATAGGTGGCGCCGCCGATGATGCGGTCGAGCGAGTCGGCAGGCGTGGCCGCCATAAAGGGGGCACTGCCGCACAGGCCCTCGTAGATCACGCAGGCAAGGGCAAAGACATCGGCACGTTCGTCGACCGTGCCGGTCTCGATATCGAGCTGCTCGGGCGGCATGTAGCCGATGGTGCCGCCGCGCGATCCGCCAAAGCCGCCGGCGGACGACAGCCGCGCCATGCCAAAGTCGGTGATCTTTACATTGCCCGAATGGTCGATAAGCACATTGGCGGGCTTTATGTCCAGATGAAGCACGCCGTTTGCATGGGCAAAGGTGAGTGCCTGACCCAGCGCGTCGGCAATGGCCGCGGCCTCGTCAAAGGTGAGCGAGTGGCCGTCCACGCGATGCAAAAACTCGGCCAACGACATACCGTCGACATACTCCATGACCAGGTAGGCATAGGCGGTGTCGTGCGTAAAGTCGATAACCTGCACGATATTGGGATGTTGAAGCATGGCGGCGGTATGCGCCTCGCGCAGCACGTCCATGATGTCGCTGGCGGGCATGCCGGCGCCGTTGATAAGGGGGATGCGCTTAATGGCCACGCGACGGCGCAGATGCGTGTCGCGGCAAATCTCGATGGAGCCAAAACCGCCGGTCGCAAGCGTCTCGAGCGGCTGGTACCGCTTGAGCAGCTCGCGAGAGCTAGTGCCCTCCAAGGGAACGTCCGGCGAGAACCGGGCGGTATGTTGCGAGAAAAGCGGCATGGCCAACCCTCGTGCGTTTAAAGTTCGTTTGCGAGCGGCGGGCGCGGGGCCGAGCCGTTCGCGGTGGCATAGATGCTGCTAGTGTAGCACGCTCAGGCGGATGGCGAGGATGGCGGGATGCGAGGCTGCCTGTCTGGCTTGGCCTTCGTCTCGACCCATCCGGAAAGCGCGCCCCAGTTTGCGGCCAAATACTGGGACACGCTTTCCGAATGGGGTGTGCTGCGGAAACTGCGTCCCAGAATATTGACTCAGAACGGGATACAGTTTCCAGATCGACGCTCAAAAGGAAACCGCATCCCGCTTTGATGCGGGGACTGCGGACAAAAGCTGAACCGTGATCTGGCTCGGATTGGAGTTCGCCTGAATCGTTGATGCTGGCTGGTGTGGGCGTGGAGATAAACGAGCAGCCCGAGCGATATAATGACACGCTATGGAGGTCATATGCTCTTTTCCCGCTGTTCTGCCACATCTGCTTTCGCCATTGCGCTCGTCGTAATGGCGGTTACCCCTTATCACCGGTTTTCATCTTCAATCGGCTTGGCATCAGGTGCAATGACCTGGCTCGTTATCCTTGGCGCATGCCTCGCGGCGTTTGGTCATGGTGTTGCGCTCCGCAAGGGGAGAGAAATAAGACGGCCGGGTCGCCTTGGCGTCTTCGGTGTTTTCCTTGCTGCTATTGCGGTGGTTCCCGAATGGGTCGACTTGGCCTTCTATGCTCGCGGAGATTCTATTCCAATCGTGTTTGCACCAATCTGGTTGTTGCATCGTGTTTCGTGTGCCTTGTGCTTCACTGGGTCGTTGCTCCTCTCATATGTAATTTGGGATACGGCGGGCTCTCCTTTGATACGGGGGGCGGCGCGGGACGGCGAAAGGGGGACCCGCCGATCGCAGAGCACGCTTTTTGCAGAAACAATAGTTGTCCTGTCTTGCCTGCTGTTTTGCTGTCGAATTTCATGGAGAGTCGTTCCCGAGCCATGGGGGATGCCCTCTGTAACGGCCGCATCAATTGGCCTCGTGCTTTTAATTCCGCTGGTCTATCTCGTATTGGCTGCGGTCCCGCTGCTTTGCTGTCCCCGCGCCTTTGGTCGGGGGCAGGGCGACGTGTTTGCCCGTTCTGTGCTTGTAGCAGTTCCCATTGGCCTTGTTCCGGCTGTCGAGGTGGCATACTTTGCAAGCGATGCCGCAGTCATTGCATCACTGTCGATGGGGTCCGCTATTGCTGTTGCCGCCTTCGTATGCACATTGCTAAGGGAGAAACGGGACAACAATTCGGATACCCCTCGCACGTCCGACCCATTCGATGCGGGGGTGTTTTCCCCTGCCCTGTCGCCTCGAGAAGAGCAGTTTGTTCGACTGCTGCTCAAAGGGAAAACGCCGGCGGAAATTGCCAGGGAGACGGGTACGAAGCCATCGACGGTGCGAACAACGCTTCACCGAGCATACGGGAAGGCATCGGTTGCGGGCTCACGCGAGCTCGTGGCATTGTTTGCGGGTGAGGGTGATGCTACAGGGCCTGGTCTGCTGCAGCGGCATGCTGGTGATATGTTGACATCAGTTCGGACGCGCCGGCTGTTTCGATACCTGCTCACAACATTTTTTATCCTCCTTGCGGCGGGCCCCTTGGTAATGGCGGATAGCGATTGGGGATCCGGTGTTTCGCGGGCAGTCGCCTTTTCTCTCGCAAGCTATGCATTGGGTCTCGGACTGCTTCTGTCGCTGCACTACGCGGGTGAAAAACTGAATCGTGAAGTTGCGCTGACTAGAACGGATGGGGCGATTGGGCTCGGAAGCCCGTGCGTATGGGCGGTGCTGTCTGCCGTGGAATGGTCTTTTGTCTATATCGCGGCATGGAGGTGTATATGCGATCCGTTGATGGCTGCGCCGGTCCTGCTGTGCGGCGTGGCATCTACGGTCTCGCTCGCTGTTGGGCTGCGTCCGTTTAAGGTGCATGCCCGTGTCCGGGCTATCGTGCCGTTGGTGTCAATAGGTGCGGCTACTTTAATCCATGCGGCCACTAGGGGGCGAATCCATGGGTTCGCGGTGCTGACGGGGATGTTGCTCACATACATAGTGCTGCGTAGCTGTCCGCAGCGCAAAATGCTTGGGATATGGATGCTTTGCTTTGGGGCGGCGGCTCCTGTCTGGGTTGTCTTGCTCAACATGGTGCAGGATCTGACGGTTTTCGAGCCTCTGTTCCTTGCGTCGTTGCTGGGGCAAAGTTCGGCCGTCAATGTCGTCGTGGCAACGGTGATTGTTTGCTGGTCTGTGCCCATGCTCGTTACGCACATCGTGCTCGTACGCTCGGTTGAGGACGAGAAGGCCGTCTTGAAGTACCGTGCGAACGGGTCCACCGAAGCAGCTCACGTGCGCCGGCTGGCTCTGCTTACGTCGCGCGCCCTGTCCGATGTTCAGGCCCGAATATTGTTGATGACGGCAGAGGGCACAACGACAAAGACCATTGCGCAGGATGTCGGTTACGCTGCATCTACGGTGCAAGCGCTGCGATCCGCGTCCTATCGCCAGTTGAAGATCAAGAACAAAGCAGAGCTTATTTCATTGTTATCGCAGGTAGATAACGTGTAAACGCCTGGATTATCAACTCAATAGCGAGTGTTTACAGACATCTTTCTCCATTCATGCAAAGGTTGCTGTGCGTCGACGCATTGTTAGCCGCTTTTGATTGGAGAAGGCCATGATTAAGCCAAGGAGCGCTATTACTCGAATCGGAGTCGGGTTGGCGATTGCTGCGGGTCTGTCCCTAGGGGTTCCCGCTGCATCGTTCGCGCAAGAGGAGTTTGACACCTCTCAGGTTTCTAGCATTACTCAAAACGCCGATACGGGAATTACGACCTGTACGAACAATGCCGATAGGGCATTTAGTTTTCAATGTGCCGGGACGAGTGCAACTGGCTACCGTCAAAAGGATGATTCCTCATCGCTCTATCTGGATATCCAAGGTTATACGGGAAATCCGCTTCGGTTATATACAGACGGTGCGTATAACACAAGCGGTAGCGGCAGCATGAATTGTACTCAGGGAACGTATCGTTCGAATCACAAGGGACAGTGGGAAATGTATAACCTCGTCCGTGAGAACGGGCGATCTGCGGCGCGACTGACTGCATGGGCGGAGTCTGGCTACGGCACTGTTATTGGTGTATGGAGCCCCGACTGCGTCGGGCATTTCCGCAAGCTTCCCGCATAGTTGTTTGAATTGGCTCCATTCCGGCTTTCTGGGTCGGAAGGGGGAGGAGGACGTATGAACCAAAGGCTCGTAAGATATGAGCTGTCGAAAACGATAAGACGCCCAGCTTTTATCTTTGCTCTCTTGATTGCAGTCGCAGTTGCAATAGCTGCTGCGCTGGAGCCGTGGGCAAATTTGGAAAAAGAACGTCACAACCTTCTTTCTTTTGGTTACGGCGTTGGCATGCAAGCCAAAAACTATCTCGGTCAAACACGTGAAAGCAGCTTCGGTAACTGGATTGTTGTGAGCGCGAACGCGCCACTGTCTGCGTCGGTGTTTTTCTATGCACTGCCCCTGCTTGCAATGTTGGCCGGATCTTGGTCGTGCCTCTTTGAGCGTTTGAGTGGTTATGACATGCAGATATGCACGCGCGTTTCCAGAAAGGCATACGTGAACGTAAAGGTGCTGTCTGCTTTCCTCTCCGCGTTTACAGTGACTGCCATTCCTCTGCTCGTCAATTTCCTGATTGTCTCGATGCTTTTTCCTGCGTATCTTCCTCGGGTCGATGAGTCGACCTACGTAGGGCTTTACCTACATAGCTATTTCTCCGGTCTATTTTATTCACATCCTTTGTTATATGTGCTTGCATACACGCTGTTCGATGCGGTCACGCTCGGGACTTTATCCATGGCTGTAACTGGCTTCTCAATTTTGTTTCGTAGCAGAATCAAAGCGATAATTGTCCCGTATCTGCTAATGGTTGCGTGGCATTTTGCAAATGGCTGGATCTTCGGCGTAATGGCTTGTGTGGGGTTTAACTGCAATATCTTCAACAGCATCAGGTCGGAATCGCTGAATAACTGGCCAGACATTCGAGCCGGTTTTGCGGAAATCATATTATTGACCCTTGCTTCGTTGGCTTTTTCTGGGGCGTGGAAAAGGCGGGAGATGGTCTGATGCTGTTTAGGCTGGTCGCCGCGGACCTGAGGACCGTTTTGAAGAAGAACATCATTACCTTTATTGCGATTGCGGCAGTGACCGTTGCGAACCTGGTGTACGCCTACGGTTTGTCTTCTGTGTATGGGGTCAGGACGGATGCCTTGGGGTTTGCGGACAATCTTGCGCTCGTGTTTGCCGGATCTGCTCCGTTTGAGCCTAGGCCCGGGGTCATGTTTGTGCCTCCGCTAGGATGGCTATTTCTCATTCTGCTTATTCTCTATACAACACTCGATTATCCCGCCGAATCGTTGCACGGGTTTGGTTTGCAAACGCTTGTCCGATGCCGGGCGAGAACCCTTTGGTGGGTCTCGCGTTTTATCTCAGTGGCGGCGATAACAGCATTTTCGCTGCTCGTGGTGGTTTGCTCTGTTGTGATTTGGAGCTTGATGGTGAGTGCCTCGTTCAGCGCGGTCATCCATGGCGAGTCGCTTCAGCTGGCTAATTTGGCGCCGTGGTTTCTCAAGGCGAGCGAAGCAGGTGCACTGCCGTTTTTCGCAGGTCTCTTTCTTGCTTTTGAGGCGCTTGCGTTTGTGCAGGCAACGGTTGGGTTTGTGCTTGGGCCGTCAGTTTCATTTGCGGTTGTAATGAGCTACCTGATCTGTTCGGCATATGCGCGGCATTGGGCGCTACTGGGAAATGCCTTGATGCTGTTGCGCTGGGGTGGAATCGTCAAAGAAGGAATTGCGACGGGCTCGAGTGGCTTGTTTTCAATTGTGATTATGTCGTTATGCCTATCGTTGGGTGGACTGTGGTTTCGAAGGGCCGACCTTATCGAAAAGAGGGACAAGATATGAGTGTGATCGTTAGGGACGTATCGAAGCGCATGGGCAAAAACGATGTCCTGCGCAACGTGTCTATCGAGGTTGACCCTGGGACTGTGGTCGGGCTTCAGGGGATAAACGGTTCGGGTAAGACCATGCTCATGCGAGCGGTCTGCGGATTGATTAGACCCACCGAGGGCGAGATTATTATCGATGGCCAAAGACTTGGGGCGGATATCTCGTTTCCGCCGAGTCTGGGGATGTTGATAGAGGCGCCTTCCTTTTTAGGATATCTGTCTGGTTACGACAATCTGGAGCTCATAGCTCAAATCAATGGCGTTGCCACCCCCGAGGACATTCGCTCTGCCCTGCGGCTCGTGGGGCTCGATGCAGACGAAAAAAAGAAGTTTCGAGCATACTCGCTTGGGATGAAGCAGCGTCTGGGAATAGCTGCGGCAATTATGGAAAAGCCGAAGCTGCTTGTTCTCGATGAGCCAACGAATGCCCTCGACGAAGCGGGCGTGGAAATGCTCAAGCGCGTTGTGGCGATGGCGGCATCAACGGGTCGCGAGGTTCTTCTGTCTAGCCATGACGGAGAGGTGCTCGAGGAGCTAGCCGATCGTGTTTACTGCATGCGCGACGGTGCCGTTGTGAAAGTTCGGGAAAGGTCGTGAGCGCGATGAAGAAGGCCCTGTTGACGAGAAGGTCGATGCTCGCGCTTTTTGGCTGTGCTGTTACCGGCCTTGCGGGCATGAGGGTGAGCGTCGTTAACGGGAACCGGACAGTCATTCCTGAAAAATATTACGCGGAGGGCGAATGGCTCTCGATGGATGGGGCGTTTCTGGGGTCGAAGGATGTGGCGACTGACGGGTATTCGTTTTGCATAGACGGGGCAGAGCTGCTCACGCCGCGCGAGTATCTCAAGCGTGCGCATGATGATTATTCAAAATATGGCATCGTAGATACGAAAACGAAATTGAAGGACGCCGACATCACGTGTGTTATCGCCGTAAAGATGCGTGTCAGGAATAAGGACAATGTCGAAGGCGGAATTAAAGCGTATGTTTGGCATTTGGTGCCGGAGTCTGCGCCAAACTATGACTTTGTGGTCAATACCGATCTGATAACGCAGGCAATGCCGGTGCTGGGCGGTTCTGCTGCGTTTGCTGTACAGGTTGGGGCGGAGAACGAGTTACTCGTCCCATTCATGATGCAAAACACCAACGACTATTTCGAAGGTTACGAGACCGTCCGTTTTGAGAAAGCGTTTCCCGGGACCTATACGATGAAGATGACCGATCTGCCGGAGCGAAGGCTCTTCAGGTTTGAAGTTAAATAGCTCGAAGGCCCTGTTGGGGGAGCCTCATCCTACGCTGAAGCGGGATGAGATTCCCTTCGCAGTGGCGCTCGGCCCTAGCGCTTCTTCTTGCTCTTCTTCTGCTTGCGCCGCTTGCCCTTGTTATCCTGGGGCTTGTCGGCCTTGTCGCCCCGCTTGGCCTCGGCGGCAGCCTTCTCGGCCTTCATTTTCTTCTTCTTGGTCTCGATGCGGAGCTTTTTGTTAATGCGCGCCTTAAGGAAGGGGCCAAACTGCTCGGCATCGCCGCGGATAAAGGTGTCCTTAGGGATAGTCACGCCCTGGTCGGCGAACATGGCTACAAAGATGCGCTCGCCGTCGAGTACGTGGTCGAGCTTCTCAAACGGGAAGAACTGCGACTTGCCGCTCTTGCCCCAAACCATCAGGCCGTCCTCGTTGGCAGCGACGCGGCGATAGCGGCCACCCATGGACTCGTCGGCCTCGACGGCGTCGATAAAGTCACGGGCGAGCGTGTGGTGCAGGTTTTTGCTCCACCAGGCCAAAAAGGCGCCGAATACGATCAGGACGACGCCAAACTTGATCCAGTTACCGCCGGCCACCAGCATGCCAATGCCGATCAGCGCGGCAATTGCCGCGGCGACATACAGCGAGCCACGACGCCTGGGCGAGGCGATCAGACGGGCGAAGTCGGTGACCAGGTCGTTTTCGTACTGGTACTCGTTGAGGTACAGGATGCCGTCGTCGGCTGCGGCCTGCTTCTCGAGCGCGACCTCGACCTGGTCGGCTGCTTCGGAGGGAACGAGGTTGCTCTCTGCGTCTGCCATGCTCTTTGGACTCCTATCGCGGCGGGCTCGCCGTACGGGTTATTATGAGTGAAGTATGCCGTGCGACCGCATGGCCGTCGCGGCAACAAGACTCAGTATACCCGGGGGAGCACCCATGGAATCGTTGTACCGAAAGTATCGCCCGCTCACCTTCGACTCCGTGGTGGGCCAGCAGCATATCGTCTCGACGCTCGAGCACGCCATCACCGAGGGACGCCTGTCCCACGCGTACCTGTTCTGCGGACCGCGCGGCACGGGCAAGACCACCATGGCGCGCATCCTTGCCAAGGCGCTGCTGTGCCGCAACGCCGAGGCGGCGCGCGCCGAGGGCGCAAGCGGCTGCATGCCCGACGGCACCTGTGAGGAGTGCGAGCTCATCGCCGAGGGCAACCACCCCGATGTCTACGAGCTCGATGCCGCCTCCCGCACGGGCGTGGACAATGTGCGCGAGGAAATCATCAACTCCGTCAACTTTGCCCCGGTACGCGGCAAGTACAAGATCTATATCATCGACGAGGTCCACATGCTCACGACGGCGGCGTTCAACGCGCTGCTCAAGACGCTCGAGGAGCCGCCGGCGCACGTGATCTTTGTGCTGTGCACCACCGACCCGCAAAAGATTCTGGAGACCATCCTCTCGCGCTGCCAGCGCTTCGATTTCCACCGCATCGGCAACGAGGATATCGAGCGTCGCCTGTCCTACGTGTGCGAGCAGGAGGGCTTCGATTACGACGACGAGGCGCTCGCCATCGTGGCGCGCCATGCCAAGGGCGGCATGCGCGACGCGCTCTCCACGCTGGAGCAGCTGAGCGTTTTTGGCAACGGTTCTGTGCATGCGGACGATGCCCGCTCGCTTTTAGGCGAGGTTTCGGACCAGATTCTGGGCGAGTTTTCCCGCGCCATCGCCGAGCGTGATATTACTGAGCTCTATGGGCTCATTCGTGCACAGGTCGAGGAGGGCAATGACCTGCTTGAGCTGACGCGCGACCTGGTGGCGCATGTGCGCGACGTGTATGTGGCCTGCGTTGCCGGTGCCCGTGCCGAGCTGTTTGAGGGCGGGGTCGAGCAGGCCGAGGCGCTTGCTGCCGAGGCCGCCGCCTTTGGCGAGCATTCGGCCGACCGTCTGGCCCGCGTGCTGACGGTGCTTGACGATGCCGCGCTGGAGATGAGGGGCGCGAGCGACGTGCGCCTGGTGCTCGAGATCGCCTGCACGCGCCTGGCACGTCCCGAGGCTGATCTGACCATTGAGGCCCTGGCCGAGCGCGTGGCACGCTTGGAGGCCATGGTTGCCAACGCCGCGGTGCCGGCGAGCGTGGCTGCTGCAGGTGCTGCGCCTGAAACTGTCTCGGCTGTACCTGCGGCGATGCAACAGCCGACACTGATCTCGGGTGCCCGAGCTACCGCTCCGACAACACCTGCCGTGCCCGCCGCTGCGTCTGCGCGCCAGGGCGGCATGCCCTGGGACCGAGGCACTGCCGCTCCGGCGACCCAGCCTGCGCCCGCGCCGACCCCCAAGCCTGCCGCGCTGACATCTCAGCCTACATCGGCTCCGATGTCTCAGCCCGTTGCGGCTCCCGCGCCTGCCGCCGCTCCGGCACCTAAGCCCCAGCTCAACAACGCCGCCCAGGTTGCTGCCGCCGGCGCCGCCGAGACCCCCGCGGTTGAGGATGCCGGCGAGCTCCAGCGCAAATGGGCCGAGGTCGTCGAGCGCGTCAAGGCCCAACAACCTTCTTATGCGGCTCTCCTGTTGAACGCTCGCGCTACGGCAGACGATGGTTCTAAGCTCACGGTCTCGTTCCCTACGACATTTGCTATCAAGATGCTCGGGCGTGCTGATACACAGGCGGTGTTTTTGCCGACAGTCAGTGCGGTTTTCGGTCGTCGCACCGTCGACTATGTCTTGGATGGGGGTGGCACGCCGGCTCCTCAACATGAGGAGCATTCTCCATCTGCACGGGCTGCGGCATCTGCGGACCCGCAACCCGTGTCCTCGGCGGCCCCTGCATCCTCGAACGCCAGCGCGATGCAGCCAAAAGCGGCACCGGTAGCGGCACCGACCCCGTCGGCGCCTGAACCCGCTGCGCCCAAACCGGCTGCTCCGGTCCCGCGCCCAAGCCCGCTGCCGCGCCTGCGCCCGAGTCATCCGACCTGGCCAAGGCCCCCTGGCTGAGCTCCGACAACCCCGCCGGCGCCCCCCGCTACGGGTAAGCTCCCGACCGAACCCGCGCCCCGAGCGCCCGAGCGCGCGTCCGCTTCCAAGACTCAGCCGTCTGCGCAGGCTGCGTCGTGGGAATCCGAGCAGGTGCCCTACGACGACGCCATGGTCGGCGGCTTCGCCGGCGATACGAGCGGGGAGGATCTTCCTCCGTTCGACGTGCCTGCCGCGGTGCCTGCGCCCAGCCCTGCCGCTTCAGCCGCGGCTCCCGCAGCTGCGACGTCCGCTCCCACAAGCGATGACGCCCCCGCTGCCCCTTGGGAGTCCAACCCCGGCGCCGGCAGTCCCTTCGGCCATCAGGGCGCAGCCCCGAACATCCCGCAGACCGAGGACGAAGCCAAAGCCCTCATCCGCAACGTCTTTGGACAGGCCACCATCTTCAAACCGGTGGAGTAACTGTGCGGGCGGGTACGCTGCTCAAGAAGAGATCTCTTTGTCCGGGCGCATCTGTATTTCGGACATGTGTAGTGTGGTGCCGCGTATATCGCATTCGAGCAGACAGGCGCGTGACGGTCGGCCTAGGATGCTGAGGTCGATACGATATGTCGCATGGCTGTCCGTGTACTCGACTTGCTCGGCGTTGACGGTTGCTCCGATTGTAAATAAAGAGCCCAGTTCGGCATCGACAATCTTGGAGTCCTTTATCTTGACCTTGAACTCTTGGTAGAGGGACGGGCTGTTGTAGTAAATGGTTCGGGTTCCGTCGGTGCACTCATCGGTCGCTTCCCATTTGACGACGGGCTGGTCCGAGCTGGCTATCAGCAGTTCTGCTCCAAAGGCTATGGCATGGGTGATGACAACCAGCAATGCCCAGCCGACAAAGAGATAGAGAACCACATATGCAACGGGGTGTTTTGATCGGATGTTTTGGAGCGCGTCGGGGGCATTCATGGGGCACCTCCAAATTGCCATCTTTGACAATCAAATTTTACCATGTCGTCATGAGCGCCACCTCGAGCGGCGGTTTAGCATTTTGCTATCTAGCTGGATGCAGAAAATGCCGGGTTCCGGCCCTGCTAGATTTAGTTTGAGACATTTATGCAGATGCGAATTATTCAACTTTGCATAATCTTTGGGCGCGGCTTGCACTCCAGGACATGTATATCGACTGAGGTAGCACGACCGCCCCGCTCGCTTGCCCCGCGCCGTGGTACGATTTTTGAGTTTGAAAGTCCCGCCGCGCCTCGGCTGCCCTTGCAGCTTGTCGCGCGGCCGCACGTAAAGGAGCCATCATGGCCGGTATGAACATGCAGCAGATGATGAAGCAGGCCCGCAAGATGCAGGAGCAGCTTGCCGCCGCGCAGGAGAACCTCAAGTCCCAGACCGTCGACGCCTCTGCCGGCGGCGGCATGGTCAAGGTGACTGTCAACGGCGAGATGGAGCTCGTCAACCTCACTATTGACCCCGATGCGCTCGATCCCGAGGACGTCGATATGCTGCAGGACATGATCATGGCTGCCGTCAACGAGGCCGTCCGCGGCGTCAACGAGCTCGCCAACAAGCAGATGGGCGCCATCACCGGCGGCCTCAACATCCCGGGCATGCCGTTCTAAGACGCGCATATATATGAGTGCCAACCATAGCCTGCAAAAATTGCTCGATGAGCTGGGTCGCCTGCCGGGCATTGGCCCCAAGTCGGCTCAGCGCATCGCCTATTACCTGTTGGAGGCTGACGCCGAGGAAGCGCGCCGCCTGGCCGAGGCCATCCTGGAGGTTAAGCAGGAGGTTCACTTTTGCAGCCGCTGCTTTAACTACGCCACGGCCGACGAGTGCTCCATCTGTCAGGATTCGATGCGCGACACCACTCGCATTTGCGTGGTGGGCGAGCCGCGCGATGTCCAGGCGATTGAGCGCACGGGCAGCTACCACGGTCTCTACCACGTATTGGGCGGCGTGATCAGTCCCATGGACAAGATTGGCCCCGAGCAGCTGCACATTCGCGAGCTGCTGGCACGCTTGGGCCGCGAGGACATCCACGAGGTCATCATCGCCACCAACCCCAATATTGAGGGCGAGACCACGGCGAGCTACCTGGCCCGCACTATCAAACCGCTGGGCGTTGAGGTATCGCGCCTGGCGAGCGGCCTGCCCGTGGGCGGCGACCTGGAGTATGCCGACGAGCTTACGCTTGGGCGCGCTATCGAGGCCCGTCGCACGATTTAGTCGCCGGGTGCTCCGCGGCATGGCCGGCCGTTCTGCCGCACGGGGTACTCATAATTAGGCACGCGTTCGCTTGTTTGTTGTGCAACAAACCTGCTCTACTTTCGCTTATCGCGTGGATGGGGCCGTTTGTACTCCGTATTTGCCCATTCGTTGCGCAACCTTTTAGATTCGCTGATACACTCACATATGGATATGAATGAATGCGCCGCTCCTGAGCGGCGTGTTTTTGTTAGAGGAGAGCGCATGCGACCCGGGGGCACTCAGACAAAGCGTGGCACCGCGGTGCGCATACGACGCCGGCTGGGCCTGGCGCCTCGGGCGTACGTGCTGCTGTCGTGCTCGCTGGCGCTCGTCGTTGCCGGCGTCTCGGCCTATGGCATGACGGTGCCGTCCATGGTGCAGGCGCATGCTGCGCGCGAGTTGCATATAGGGCGCAAGGCCAAGAACGACCTGGGGACGACAACCGGATATGCATGGGCGAGCGTGGTCGGGCGCACCGTGTTTGGCGTCGATCCTGCTGACGAGGGCGAGCAGGCGTCTAACGAGATCACGCTGGCAAACGGCAAGACCATCATGCTCACCAACACCAAGGTCATTACGAAGCTTTCCAATAACAACGTGGCTTCTGTCATTAACAAAGCGGAGCAGCAGAAGGAGCAGGATACGCAGCAGGCGGGTAAGCCCGGCGGCTCGGACGGGTCCGGTTCTGGCACCGGTTCGGGCTCCGCCTCTGGCGGTGGATCTTCGAGTGGTGGCTCGACGGACGGCGATGCCGGCGGGGACACGGGCACGGGTAGCCTCTCGGCTGCCGAGGAGGAGAGTATCCACAGTTGGCTCGTGACCAAATACAACATGCTCGATGGCTATGTCGCCCGCGCCAATAGCGTGGTGTCGACCTATAACGCCACGGGCGACACCGGACCATGCGATAGCCTGGTCAATGACATGTTTGTCATTCGTGCCGAGTTTGGCCGGCAGACGTTTCCTCCCCAGTCAAAGTGGTATCGACAATTCGCCAACCTTTGGGGCTGCTACACAAACCTGTGTCAATGGGTCGGACATTACGGCGACGATAACGTCGCGCTCAACAACTTCAATAACAATGTGGCGGCGATCGCCCTATGACGAATAGCCTTGCTTCTAGCGCATCGTGCGCGCTAGACCGCGACCCTATGGTGGGCCTGCGCCTGGCGCGCGTTGGAGGGTTTGAGCCTGCTATTGCGCTGAGCCCGGATGAGCTTCCCGCCTACCTGCGCCGTTTTACGATGCTGTTTGCCGATGACGCCACCATGCGCCGCGGCGGTATCGGCCGTGTGACGCGTGCCGTCAACGCGCAGGGCGAGGCCGTGGCGCTCAAACAGCTCATCTTGCCAACGCGCGACGAATTTGATGACGATGTAGCCCGCGAGGCGCTGGTCGCCAAGTTCAAGGCGGCGTTTCGCGAGGAATACGAATGCCACCGCGCCCTTTCGGGCCTTAAGGGCTTTCCCCGCCTCTACGGATGGGGCGAGGTCGACGGCGTCCCTGCGATTGTCATGGAATGGGTCGAGGGCGAGACGCTCGCCCGCCTGCGCTCGCGCCTTGCCGTAGATGATGCCGGGCGCCTGTCGCCGCTTGTGGCGGCACGTCTGGGTCGCGACCTGTTCGATCTGCTCTGCCGCATGAGCCTGGTGGGTGAGGGCTTTGTCCATCGCGATATCTCGCCTGCTAATATTATGGTGCGTACGGCGCGTCTACCGCTTGACCGGCAGCTTGCCGAGGGCACCTTTGACCTGTGCCTGATCGACTTTGGCTCGTCGCTGGCGCTCGAGCCTGCCTCTGCGGTGGCGGGAACCGGCGGCAAGGAGTCCTTTACAGAGCGCTACGCCACGTTGCGCCGAGCGACGGTCGCCTACGCTCCGCCCGAGATGCTCACCGACGATATTGCCGACCTGCGCGTTTTGCGCATGTCGCCGGCAATCGACGTGTATGCCGCGGCGAGCACGGTCTATGAGCTCATCGCCGGTGTCGCGCCGTACGAAGTAGCGCCGGGCACGTCGGGTACTTCGGGCTCGCGCAAAAAGACGCGCGATATCGCCAGCCCTTATCGTCTCAAGATGGATACGCTGCCCGATTATCCCGTCGGCGCCCACGCGCCCGGCTGCGACTTGACGCAACTGCTGCGACGCGAGCCCGATGTGGCACTTGCCGCGGCCGAACAGGCTCAGCAGCTGGGGCTCGATCCAAATTCCGAGGATCTGCGCGATGCGCTGGCGTTTGTCGACGCTCAGCTGTTCGATGTGGTGATGGCCTGCCTGTCGTGTAATCAGGGCGATCGTCCCGAGCCCGCCGCGGTGGAGGCGGCGCTTACGACGTTTTGCGACCACTACGCGCAAAACGTCGGTCGCTCGCTTCGCGGCGAGCCGCTCACGCCCTGTCCCATGGACGCGTCCGGCCGCGTGGTCCGTCGCGCTGCGATGATCGGCGCTGCGTCTGCCTGCGGCCTCGTATGGGCCGTTGTGGTGGTGTCGGCGGCACTGCTGGCGTCTGGTGCTCGTGCGACGGTTGCCGTGGGGTACATTTCGTGGTCCGGTACGCTGCCGGGTATCGTTGCCGCGCTCGCGCTGGCGCTGCCGGGCATGGCGGGTATTGCCGCCGGCGCCATGGCGCACGATCGTCGCACGGGGTTCCTGCATGGCGTACTGGCGCTTTCTGCCTGCGAGGTTCCGGTGCTGATTGCGGTTGCATGCACCGTGTTTTCCCAGCGCGCCGTAGCGAGCGGCTTTGTTGCCGCCTTAATTGCAACATACGCGCTCGTATGGTTTTTGCTGTCGATGGGTTTTGCCTTTGAGCTTCCCGTCGCGGCGCCGCGGCGCGCAAAAACCCAGACGGTGACGCCGCTTGCCGGTGGTGCCGCGGCGGTTCGCGCCTTTGTCGGGACGACCGAGACGTCGTCCGATACGAGTTCAACGACCAAGGAGGTCTAGGCCATGGCATCTCAAATCAAGCTCACCCCGTGCGGAGCCATGTTCGACATCTTTAAACGCGCAGCGCACCTGAGCCATATCGAGCTATGTGGCATGGTGCTTTCGAGCCGTCCGCTGGCCGATGGCCGCAGCCCCCAGAGCCGCGCCGCTGATCGCTCCTGGGTCTCGCGCTTTATCGTGCGCGCTCCGGTCGGCACGCTGCAGGAGCGCTATTTTGCCGATTACGGCACCTCGGCCGCGCGCATCATGTCGCATCTTGCCCTGCACCGCCGCAATCCCATGAATGCCACGGCGGTGATCAACATGGTGTGCGGCCCCGCCGGCGAGCCCATGGTGCGGGCGCTCGAGGAATGCCATCAGGATACGAGCCTCTACCGCAATGCGGTCGAGCGCCTGTCGCAGGCGGCGGAGCTTATGCCCGCCGAACGTGCCGAGGCCGTGCTGGTGCTGTTTGTAGCCGTCGGTTGCTCGGCAGATGTTCGATCCTCGGTGACCTATGCCATCGACTACGCTCATGCGACCTGCGGCGGCGCCACGTCGACGCCGCGCTCGCTGAGCACCTCGACGGTCACGGGCGATCACGAGGCGGCGCCTGCGCATCCGCTGGGCCTGCTTCGCGTGCAAAACGGCTACGTGGTGAGCGCTCCGCGCTGGATTCAGCCGAGTGAGCAGGGCGTGGAGATCGGTGCGCTGGCGACGGGGGAAGGCGATATCACCGATGTGGGCGATGACGTTTCGGCTCGCCATGCCCACGTGTGGTGCGATGGCCAAAATGTCTGGTACGTCGAGGACCTGTCGTCCACCAACGGAACCGTGGTGGTAAACGGCGCGACGAACGTCTGCACCCAGGTCGAGCCCGGCCGCTCCGCTCAGCTCAACCCCGGTGACGAGCTCAGGCTCGGCGAATCCACCACCTACGCCATCCTCCTCGGCGCTCTCTAACTCATCTCCTAAATAAGTTGCGGTGAAATAGGGACTGTTTAAGGCCGCGACCGGCAAAAACAGTCCCCATTTCACCGCAACTGCCGTGTGGTCGGCGATAGAGAAACGAGAGTGGATTTCCGGACGCACGAGAGAGGATTTTCGGACGCACAACCCATGAGAGTGGATAATCTCCCACTTTTGGTCAAGATACAGGCAAAAAGTGGGAGATTATCCACTCTCGATGCAGGCTGCGACTTTTCCGTCCGAGGGGCCATCTCGCCCCTTGGCAGTCACCTAAGGTAAACCTTCACCGCCCACCTATATTTGTCGAAATTACACTTGGCGGCGGGGTACAATAAACCCGCATGCGGATTTCCGTTGCGGGTGCCTCCCATCGCCGGGGCGTGCCCGGGAGCATCCGGCATGCGGCCTTTGCGGCGCTCGGTCATGTGCAAGACGGGCAGCTGGGCCTGTGGAGTGCGTGCAGCCCTCCTCGCCTCGGCATGCCTTCTCTCCACGCCATGTACCTGCTGCTGAGCCTGCCTGCCAGATGATTGGAAGCAACAGCGAAAATCCCATCACGCCAATATCCCGGCGATCGCCGGGGCCTGTATACCTATATGAGAGGAGAGGGGTATATGGCGCGTAAGTTTAAGTCTATGGACGGCAACGAGGCGGCCGCATATGTTTCGTATGCGTACACCGAGGTAGCGGGAATTTATCCCATTACGCCGTCCAGCCCGATGGCCGACCATGTCGACCAGTGGGCGGCCCAGGGTCGCAAGAACATCTTCGGCACCCCGGTCAAGGTCGTCGAGATGGAGTCCGAGGCAGGTGCAGCCGGTACCGTTCACGGTTCGCTGGGCGCCGGTGCTCTGACCACCACCTACACGGCTTCTCAGGGTCTGCTCCTGATGATCCCGAACATGTACAAGATCGCGGGCGAGCAGCTCCCGGGCGTCTTCCACGTCTCCGCGCGTTGCGTCGCTTCCCACGCCCTGAACATTTTTGGCGATCACTCCGACGTCATGGCTTGTCGTCAGACCGGCTTTGCCATGCTCGCCGAGGGCAACGTCCAGGAGGTCATGGACCTCTCGCCGGTGGCTCACCTTGCCGCCATCGAGGGTAAGACCCCGTTCCTCAACTTCTTCGACGGCTTCCGCACCAGCCACGAGATCCAGAAGGTCGCCATGTGGGACTACAAGGATCTTGCCGATATGTGCGACATGGACGCCGTCCAGGCTTTCCGCGACCACGCGCTCAACCCTGAGCACCCGCACACCCGCGGCAGCCATGAGAACGGCGATATCTTCTTCCAGAACCGTGAGGCCTGCAACAAGGTCTACGACGAGCTTCCCGCCGTCGTCGAGGGCTACATGAAGAAGATCAACGAGAAGCTCGGCACCGATTACGGCCTGTTCAACTACTACGGCGCTCCCGATGCCGATCGCGTCGTCGTGTGCATGGGCTCCTTCTGCGACGTGCTCGAGGAAGTCATCGACTACCTCAACGCTCACGGCGAGAAGGTCGGCCTGGTCAAGGTTCGCCTGTTCCGTCCGTTCTCCATCAAGCACTTTGTCGACGTTCTCCCCGAGACCGTCCAGAAGATTGCCGTCATGGACCGCACCAAGGAGCCGGGTTCCATCGGCGAGCCGCTCTACCAGGACGTCGTTTCTGCTCTCTACGAGGCCGGCAAGACGGGCATCAAGGTCGTCGGCGGCCGTTACGGCCTGGGCAGCAAGGACACGCCTCCCGCGTCCGCGTTCGCTGTCTTCGAGGAGCTCAAGAAGGACGAGCCCAAGCGCGAGTTCACCATCGGCATCGTCGATGACGTGACCAACCTGAGCCTGCCCGAGGCCGAGGATGCGCCCAACACCGCAGCCCCCGGCACCATCGAGTGCAAGTTCTGGGGTCTGGGCGGCGACGGTACTGTCGGCGCAAACAAGAACTCCATCAAGATCATCGGCGACCACACCGACAAGTACGTCCAGGCCTACTTCCAGTACGACTCCAAGAAGACCGGCGGCGTCACCGTCTCGCACCTGCGCTTTGGTGATTCCCCGATCCGTTCGCCGTACTACGTGACCAAGGCCGACTTTGTCGCTTGCCACAACCCCAGCTATATCGTCAAGGGCTTCAAGATGGTCCGCGACGTCAAGCCGGGCGGTACCTTCCTGGTCAACTGCCAGTGGAGCGACGAGGAGTTCGCCGAGCACATGCCCGCTGTGGCCAAGCGCTACATTGCGAACAACAACGTCAACGTCTACCTGATCGACGCTATCGACCTGGCCGCCAAGGTCGGCATGGGCAAGCGCACCAACACGGTGCTCCAGTCCGCCTTCTTCGCGCTGGCCAAGGTCCTGCCCGCCGAGGACGCCCTGCAGTACATGAAGGACGCGGCTACCAAGTCCTACATGAAGAAGGGCCAGGCCATCGTCGACGCCAACCACAAGGCTATCGATGCCGGCGCTACCGCCTTCCGTAAGTTCGAGGTTCCGGCCGACTGGGCAACTGCCGAGGATGCTGCCCCCATCGAGCTCTCCGAGGAGACCAAGTCCGCCATCGCCCAGCAGGTCAAGAACCTGCTCGAGCCCATCGATCGCATGGATGGCGACAGCCTGCCTGTTTCCGCCTTCGTCGATTGCGCCGACGGCCAGTTTGAGCTGGGCGCCTCCGCATACGAGAAGCGCGGCGTCGCCGTGGTCGTTCCCCACTGGGACGAGACCAAGTGCATCCAGTGCAACCAGTGCGCCTACGTGTGCCCGCATGCCACCATCCGTCCGTTCGCGATGACCGAGGACGAGGCTGCCGCCGCGCCCGAGGCTACCCGCACGCTCGACGCCATGGGCCCCAAGGCCAAGGGCATGAAGTTCACCATGGCTGTGTCCCCGCTCGACTGCATGGGTTGCACCAACTGCGTCAAGGTCTGCCCCAAGGGCGCCCTCGAGATGGTTCCCACCGAGCAGGAGATGGACCAGCAGCCCGTTTGGGACTACATGGTCGAGAACGTCTCCGAGAAGAAGGAGCTCATCGCGGCCAACGTCAAGGGCAGCCAGTTTAAGCAGCCCTACCTGGAGTTCTCCGGCTCCTGCGCCGGCTGCGCCGAGACCGCCTATGCACGTCTGGTGACCCAGGTCGCCGGCGACCGCATGTTCATTTCCAACGCCACCGGCTGCTCCTCCATTTGGGGCAACCCCGCTGCCACCGCTCCTTACTGCAAGGACAAGGACGGTCACGGCCCGGCGTGGAACAACTCCCTGTTCGAGGACAATGCCGAGCACGGCCTGGGCATGGCCGTTGGCTATGAGGCCGTTCAGCACAAGCTGATCGCCGCTACCCAGGACATCATCGCTGCCGATGGTCCGTCCGATGAGCTCAAGGCCGCCGGCCAGGCTTGGATCGACTCCGTCAACGACGCCGAGGCCTCCAAGACCGCTGCCGCTGCCTACGTTGCCGAGCTCGAGAAGTGCGGCTGCGACGCTTCCAAGGCGATCCTCGCCGACAAGGCTTACCTCACCAAGAAGTCCTTCTGGATCTTCGGCGGCGACGGCTGGGCCTACGACATCGGCTTCGGTGGCCTGGACCACGTCCTGGCTTCCGGCCACAACGTCAACGTCTTCGTCTTCGACACCGAGGTGTACTCCAACACCGGTGGTCAGGCCTCCAAGGCCTCGAACTTGGGCCAGGTCGCTCAGTTCGCCGCCGCCGGTAAGGTGACCAAGAAGAAGTCTCTGGCCGAGATTGCCATGAGCTACGGCTACGTCTACGTGGCACAGGTTGCCATGGGCGCCAACCCGGCTCAGACCCTCAAGGCCATCCACGAGGCCGAGGCCTACGACGGCCCGTCCCTCATCATCGGCTACAGCCCCTGCGAGATGCACTCCATCAAGAAGGGCGGCATGCAGAACTGCCAGGCCGAGATGAAGAAGGCTGTCGAGTGCGGTTACTGGAACCTCTTCCGCTTCAACCCCGAGGCTGCTGCCGGCAAGAAGTTCTCGCTCGATTCCAAGGAGCCCGCGGGCGGTTATCAGGAGTTCCTGATGAACGAGGCCCGTTACGCTTCGCTGACGCGTTCCTTCCCCGAGCGCGCCGAGGAGCTCTTCAAGGAGAACGAGCAGGCCGCTATGGACCGCTATCAGCACCTGCTGAAGCTCAAGACGGTGTACAACGAGGCCTAGGTCTCCCACTGCAGGATCTGAGGGCTAACCTTCGCGGACGTCCTCGGACATGAAAGAACCCCCGCTGCGCACTACGTGCGGCGGGGGTTCTTTCGTCCTGCGGAGTGTCCGCGAAAGTTAGCCCTCAGATCCTGCTACGACTACGTCCTCGGATTGTGGGGCTGAATGAAGGACGTGGCTGTGGGGTGCCTTGTCCCGGTCGCTGTTTCGCGGCTTTGGGCATAGAGGGGAGACCCGACAACAAACAACGCCTTATCGGAGTTGTTTTCCCAGTTCAAAAGCCTATCAATGATCTTATGGGGCAGCATTAAAACTCCTAAATGACAAAAATTGGCAGATCAGAATTGCCCATAAAGTACAAAATTGGCAGATAGACTGACCCAAATCATACAAAAATTGGCAGATAGCAAAGACTCGCTTAGGTCTCAAAACCACCGAACCGGCGCGGTGCCACGCGAAAAGGCCGGGGACGCCGTTATTTGCGTCTCCAGCCCCCCTGATTACACCTCTGGGTCCCACGATGGGATGTTGTTGATGCTACTAGTACGGCTTACCTTGTCTCGCCGGATTCGGTGCGTAAGCGGTAGCCGTGGACCAAGTCGCTGATGGCCGGCCAGGGAATCTGGCGATCGACCCAAAATTGAAGCTGGACTAGATAGCGCTCGGTGGCGCGGGTGAGGGCGGCAAACTGCTTGTGAGTCTCTACCTGGGCGTAGAGGTCGCGGCTGCGGGCGAGGATGGCGCTCGTGTCGTCCATCTTGCCGGTGACGTCGAAGGCGCCCGAGAACCAGTCGCACAGGCGCGCAGCGCTGTTGTTGAGGGTGGCCAAGTCGGCGGTGTCGCCGTTGGCGTTCTCGGTTGTTTGGGCGCGCAGGAGCGAAAGGACGTCGGCGGCGTTCATGCAGTAGCCGACGGTAAAGTTCCATACTGCGAATTCGCGGCCGGTGTCGAGCTTGCGGCGGCGCATATAGTCGATATCGCGCGGCTCCTCGAGCATCATTTGGTCGGCAAGGGCTTCAAGCGAAGTGGTGTACTCTGCAAGATCGAGTGCAAGCAGGGTGTCGATATCCATCATGTTTAGGCCTCCGCTTCGATCTCGACGATTTCGTTTTTGATGCACATGCCCTGGTTGTTCCAGACCTTGCGGCAAGCGGCGGCAAAGCGCTCGCGGTCGGCCTCGCAGATGCGGGCAAACATGTTGCAGGTGCCAAAGGGCTCGCAAATATCAAAGAAGATGCAGATCGAAGACCAACCGCCGTACCAGCTCACAGCACCCGCCGGCTCGTTAAAGACGGGGTTCTCGATGTACTCGTAGTTGGCGATGGGACCCGATACGGGATAGGTCACCTCGGTATCGCAAATCTTGGCCGAGAAGATGCGCGACTCGACCGGACAGGACGATTCGAACAGCCTGCACGTCTCGGGCGCTTTGTCCCAGAGCATGTCGGCGAGAAACGTCTCGTCATTCAGAGTGATCTTGAGCATTTTTGTCATCGTAAGGACCTCCTCAATCCGTCGCTCAAGGGGCTCGCTGGCGGATAAAGGAGAAGACAGCTACGGGGTCGCCGAATCCAAACTTCACGGCAGATGCCTGTCGCCCCAGCCCGTGCTGTACTCGGCTAAAGTATCACGCCTTGGGGGCAGAAGCAATATCCCTGTTTTGAATTTTTGGACACTTTGCCGCAATGCAGCTCGCTCACGGTTGCTTGCCGCGGGGTGAAGCGCGATGGGTTATTCCTTATGCTGGATGAAAAGCCCCATGTTTTTGCAGGGGTGCATACTCGTCTTATAAGTGCATAGAATCTCGTATAGTGCGAGTAAGATATTGCGCTGTCCGTTTTGTGTTTAGCAGAGATGTAGTTTGCATAATCCGACATAATCCTCGCTGCATTTAAATAAAGTTGCACGTAAATGGCGTAGATATATCTGAGCTGGGGTTCTGTACGCTGAGCGGATAAAAACGACCGTTCACCGTTCCGCTATTTTCAAAATGAATAAAATGAGCGATAAAGAGAATATAAACCTTAATAAACTCGCGTATCGCACGGACGCGGGTTATTAATGGGTTGTAGGCCTTTTACAGAAAGGATTCCAGCAATGTCTAAGCCTCTTGGCAAGCCCGATCGTATTGTCGTCGCCCTCGGCGGCAACGCCCTCGGCAACAACCCCGTCGAGCAGATCGAGGCCGTGAGCAACACCGCCCACGCTCTCCTCGGCCTCATCGAGCAGGGCAACGAGATCATCATCACCCACGGCAACGGCCCGCAGGTCGGCATGATCCAGAACGCCTTCGCCGCCGCCCACGACGCCATCGGCACCCCCGAGATGCCGCTGCCCGAGTGCGGCGCCATGTCCCAGGGCTACATCGGCTACCACCTGCAGCAGGGCATCGGCCGCGAGATGCACAAGCGCTACAAGCGCTGGCACGCCGCCACCGTCGTCACCCAGATCGAGTGCGACCCGGACGACCCCGCGTTCAAGAACCCGACCAAGCCGATCGGCCCCTTCTACACCGAGGAGCAGGCCAAGGAGTTCATGGCCGAGGATCCTTCCAAGGTCTTCGTCGAGGATTCCGGCCGCGGCTGGCGTCGCGTCGTCGCCTCCCCCGACCCCAAGAAGATCGTCGAGGCCGACTCCATCCTCAACCTGCTCGACAACGAGTTCATCGTCATCGCCTGCGGTGGCGGCGGCATCCCCGTCGTCCGCGACTACGAGAACAAGGGCTGCTACAAGGGCGTTCCCGCCGTCATCGACAAGGACCTGGGCGGCGAGCTGCTGGCCGAGGACTGCGACGCCGACGTCCTGTTCCTGCTGACCGCCGTCGAGCATGTCGCCATCAACTTTGGCAAGCCCAACCAGGAGGAGCTCGAGGACATCACCGCCGACGAGGCCGAGCGCCTGGCCGACGAGGGCCAGTTCGGCAAGGGTTCCATGGAGCCCAAGGTCCGCGCCGCCATCAAGTTCGCCCGCTCCCGCAAGGGCCGCACCTGCATCATCGGTGCCCTGGACAAGGCCGCCGAGACCATGGCCGGCCTCTCCGGTACCCGCATCCACGCAGTACTGGTCCCCTGCTTCCGTTGCCGTCTCCGTGGCGCCGGGCAAGGCGCCCACAGACTAGCCTCTCTTCATGAGCCCCGCGGTCCGCTCCGACTGCGGGGCTTTTGCTGTAATAAGTACTACTTTCTAGTGATTATTCGCCCAGGTCATGGGAGGCTTGAAACCAAACAATGACGCCGAGGATTCTAATCCTGCGCTTGTCGAGCACAATGTCGGGCTCGGCCGTGCGGTAAGAGTGTGACGAAAGCATTATCGAATTTGTGCCGACGCTGTAGCGCCTGATCACCATTCTCGAATTGTCTGCAATTGCCAACACCGTACAGCCATTCCATGGCTTTTTATTAGGATCGACAAGCAGGAGCGAGCCGATTGGATAGCATTTCGACATGGCTGAGGTGTCCATTTGGACAAAGAAGCAGTTGGGATGCCGGGCGAGTAGCGAGGGGGGCGATGGTACCGTTCCCGTCCGTTTAAGGCCTGTTCTGCCGCTGCTCATCGCGATCTTAAACGCATCGCACATTTCGCTCGGCTGGCAGTTTTCCTCTGGCCTACTTTTCTTGGGAAACTCATTCTGTGCTGCAAGACCTGCGGCCTCTGAGGTCAGGTCGTCAGGCTGCAGGTTAAACACCGAAGTTATTGTTTGCAGCGTCGATTGACGTATCGCCGACCGGCCCTTTTCCCAGCGGCATACGGTCTCCTTGGAGACGCCGATGAGCTTTGCAAACTCCTCTTGCGTGAGGGAGCTCTTCTTTCGAAGGGCCTTGATGTTCTCTCCGACCCCCATGGCTAGATTGAGCGGGCCAAGGGGAGACAGAGGCAGTCGGGCCCGCCAAAGCCGCTTGTGAGTTCAAAGATCGATATGGGCACGAGTTCTATCCCGGCCTGTTCGAGGGCGGCGTTGGTCTCGGTGTTCTCCCCGTAAACGCAGACCTTTCCGGGCTTAAGGCAGAGTGTGCTCGCGGCATTGTTGGCCCTTTCGCGCTCGGCGGCAGCGGGGTTCGATCCGCCGCAGAGGATAAACCTCAGACTATTTGAGCCAAGTGCCATCCCAATCGCCTCGCGGATCCCTCCCTCGACGATTGCGGCACGGGTCGTCCACTCGCGTCTCCCTCGCGTGATTCGGTAGACTTCTGCCTCCTCCAGCAAAGTTCGATCGATGAGGAACGTATCGTAGTCGACACGGCTGAAATAGGTGTCTAAGTGAATGCAGAGTTCGTCATAGGGGACCTTGATCGCCCAGACAGATTCGATGGTCGAGTCCTTATTCCACAGCACCTCTCGTGCCAACGAGTCTATGGCCAGGGGCTCGGTGCGCTGCGAGATGCCGATAGCTACGTTTTCACTGTTTAGGTTGTGAACGTCGCCGCCTTCGAGATGATATGTAGATTCGTGCTTGAAAAACTGCGGCGTTCCCATAAAGGCCGGATGGTAGTTAAAAATCGTCTGGTAGGCGATGACCTCGCGGTTTCGTTCTGGCCAGTACATGTGATTGAGTGTTGCGCCGCTTCCTATGACGCTTACCGGGTCACGCGTGAACCACATAGTGTTAAGCGGGTTTACGAGAAGGTCCTCGGGGAGGTAAGCGTCTCCAGTCAGTGCCGCGAGACTATGCGCCTCCCTCTCGGTATCAAAGACCTGGCCGTAGCGAATGCCTTTGATGGCTGTTTGGACAAGGTCGAGAGAGCTTTTGGCGCCCTCGAGAAGATCGCGTATGGCCGATTGAAGCTCGATCCCCCCGACTCCGCACTCGGAGATATATAGGTCGATAAAAGACTGGCGGGCCCGGTTCGACTGATCGAGGGCTTCGATGAGCAAATCCTCGACATAGAAGAGCTCCACGCCCTCGTTCTTTAGGATGTCCGAATAGGAGCGATGCTCTGCCAGCGCTTTTTCGAGGTCAAAGGAGCTGTTTGAGGGGCGCAGCGTAAACACCTGGTTGAATTGTCCGTCTGGATAGTTGCGCGTTTCGTTGCCGGGGCAGTGCAGGAGGGCTTTCTGAAGCTTTCCTATTTCATTTTGGACCTGGAGAGCAGACATGAATCCTCGTTCCGGATGTAGCGTTATCTCGACTCTTATAGTGACATATTTTTAAATCATTTCATCTTTTGTCATAAATTGAGTATTCATAGATGCTTTTCAAGACAAGGAATTGACATTAAATATCAATCCAAAGCAATAATTGATAAATAACGTCAAGTAGAAAACCGTTTATAGCGAAAACCAGCGCGCTGGTGGACGAAAAGCACGCGGGGGATGCGGCTGATGAAAAAATCAAATCGCCGGCAGAGGTTACACCAACGAATTAAGGAGGGGAAATGGCAGAGACAGAGAAGAAGCGCGGTATCCGCGTCCCCCATGTATACACCATCATCCTTGCTTTAATGGCTATTTTTGCGGTTATGACCTGGTTGGTTCCTTCGGGATCGTTTGAACGTCAGGAAGTTAACGGTCGCGAGGTTACGGTCGCGGGTACTTATGAACCCATCGACAAGGTCTATACCGATGAGGACGGCAACGAGGTCGATCTTCGTCAAGGTGTTTTTGATGTTTTGGAAGCCCCTGCGGTCGGTATCCAGCAGGCCGTGGAGGTTGTTGCGTTCATCCTGATTGTGGGAGGTTCGTTCCAGGTCATCACTGCGACGGGTGCGATTACGAGCGGCGTGGCGCGTGTCGTCAAGAAGTTCAAGAGTAAAGACGTTCTCATCATCCCGATCTTGATGATCCTTTTCGCTCTGGGTGGAAGCACCTTTGGCATGGCTGAGGAAACGCTCCCGTTCTTCGCAATCCTCATGCCAATCATGATGGCCATGGGCTTCGACTCCATCACAGCGTTTATGACGGTATTTGTAGGTGCTCGAATCGGCTATATCGCTTCGACTGTCAACCCGTTCAACGTCCTGATCGCTCAGGGAATCCTGGGTATCCAGGGCAATCCCCAGCTTTGGCTGCGCATGATCGCGCTCGTGGTCCTTACGACCATTGGCGTCGCTTGGGTCATGGTGTACGCCCTCAAGGTCAAGAAGAACCCCGAATCCTCCCTCGCATACCATGACGACATCAAGAAGCGCGAGGAGTTCGGCGCCGACGGGAACCTTCTCGAAAGTGAGTTCACCGGCAGGCAGAAGGCCGTCATGGCCATCTTTGTGCTCGGCCTCGTTGCAATCATCTGGGGACTCGTGACCCAGGGCTGGTACATGAACGAGATCTCTGCCATCTTCCTGGCTATGGCCCTTCTTGCCGGTGTCGTTTCCGGCATGAATGAGAAGGAGATCGCCGGTGAGTTCGTCAAGGGTATCGCGGATTTCGCCTTCTCCGCCATTGTGGTCGGCCTTGCACGCGGCATCCTTGTGATTGCGAATGACGGCATGATCATCGACACGATCCTCAACACGCTTGCAACGGCTCTTGCCGGCGTTCCCCCGGTTGTGTTCACGAGCATTCTCTATGTGATCGACAACCTGCTCTCGATCCTCGTTCCGAGCTCTTCGGGTATTGCGGCGCTTACGATCCCCATCTTTGGACCCCTCGTCGAGCTCATGGGCCTTAATCCCGAGGCCGCTGTGACGGGTCTCTCCATGGGCAGCGCGGCCATGTCGCTTATCTCGCCCACGAGCGCCATGCTCGTTGCCGGACTCGGCGTGTGCAAGATCCCCCTTGGTCAGTGGTGGAAGGTCGCGTGGAAGTTCTTCGTGGTCGTTAGCATCGTCTGCTTGGCATTTACCGCCGTGTCGGGTCTTATCCCCCTAGCGTAGCCCATAAGGTTTTTTTGAAATCAATTAATCGGTCATCAAAAGAAAGGACGAAAAATGAGTAAGGGACTGAACGTCCACAGCGAAATCGGTGCTCTCAAGAAAGTTTGCGTGCATCGTCCCGGTATGGACCTGGTCAACATGAAGGCAGAGGACTTCGATCGCGTCTGGATCCACGACGCCTTCTATCTGGACTATGCCCAGAAGGAGCACGACCAATTTACCGATCTGCTTCGCGGCGCCGGAGCCGAGGTCGTCTACATGGAGGAGCTGCTCGCCGAAACGTTTGACAAGGTTGAGGGCACTCGCGCAGAGTTCATGACGAAGTTCATGGGTGAGTCCGGCATCTCCAACGCGGCCCTTCGCCAGGCCGTTGTCGAGAAGCTTGATTCGATTAAGGACAACAAGGAGTTTGTCCTTGCTGCCATGGGCGGCCTCTACGTTCGCGACCTCGAGATCCCCAAGGTTGGCGGTTCTCTTGCCAGTATGGACGGCGAGGAGTTGAAGGCTGACGATATGGTGCTGTTCCCCATGCCGGCCTCGTATTTCTCCCGTGACCCTCTGGCTGTCGTGGGCAAGGGCGCTACCATGAACCGCATGTACTGGAATCAGCGCAATCGCGAGGTAATCTTCTACGAAACGGTGCTCCGCAACCATCCCGATTACGCCGGTAGCCCCATTTGGTATGACCACAACAGCGAGTGGCATATCGAGGGCGGCGATATCCTCAACATCAACGCCAAGACGCTCGCCATCGGTATTTCCGAGCGCACCCAGACTGCGGCCATCGATGAGCTCGCCAAGAATATGTTCTGGGGTTCTGATGAGGCCGAGATCGAGAACATCTATGCCATCAAGATCCCGCACGGCTACGCCTACATGCACCTCGACACCGTCTGCACGCAGGTCGATCGCGATAAGTTCACGGTCTATCCTGGCATCTACCAGACGCTTCGTGCCTACCGCCTGACCAAGGGCGATTCGGAGGGGGAGGTGCATATCGAGGAGCTCGAGGGCACCCTGCAGCATATTCTCGAGCTTGCGACGGGTATGGACCACATCACCATGATTGAGTGCGGTGGTGGCGATCCGATCGAGGCTTCCCGTGAGCAGTGGAACGATGGTTCCAACACTCTTGCGGTCGCACCGGGCAAGGTCTGCGTGTATGAGCGCAACGTTGTCACCAACGATGCTCTTTACAAGGCCGGCGTCGAGCTGCTCGTCGCCCCCTCCGAGGAGCTTTCTCGCGGTCGCGGCGGCCCGCGCTGCATGACCATGCCGTTCTGGCGTGAGGAAATCTAGTCAGCGTTAGCGTATCTGGGCGGCGCGTGTGCGTCTGCGCCGTCCATCCCTCCTTGTGTGTTCCAACAATCGAAAGGATTCAAATTATGGCTCTTAATCTTTCTGGTCGAAGCGTTCTTACCCTGCTTGACTTTACGTCCGAGGAAATCGAGTACATGCTCGACCTCTCAAAGAACTTCAAGGATATGAAGCGCGCCGGTTATCCGCACCGCTTTCTCGAGGGCAAGAACATTGTCCTGCTGTTTGAGAAGACCTCAACGCGCACGCGCTGTGCCTTCGAGGTCGGCGGTATGGACCTGGGTATGGGTGTGACCTACCTCGACCCCGGCTCGTCGCAGATGGGCAAGAAAGAGTCCATCGAGGATACCGCCCGCGTGCTCGGTCGCATGTATGACGGTATTGAGTATCGCGGCTCCGACCAGTCGATCGTCGAGGAGCTTGCCGCCAAGGCTGGCGTTCCCGTCTGGAACGGTCTGACCAACGAGTACCATCCCACCCAGGCCCTTGCCGACATTCTTACCATGCGTGAGGAGTTTGGCGACACGCGCGGCATGAAGCTCACCTATATGGGCAAGGAGCAGGGCAACGTCAGCGACTCCCTGATGGTTATCTGCGCCAAGCTCGGCATTAACTTCTGCTCCTGCGGACCCAAGGGCGATGTCGAGGGCGCCACGCACTTCGATCCCGAGCTTCTTGAGCGCTGCCAGGAGATCGCCGCTCAGAATGGCTGCACGATCCAGCTCACTGAGGATATCGACGAGGGCGTCAAGGATGCAGACGTGATCTATACGGACGTTTGGGTCGGTATGGGCCAGGCTGAGGAGCTGTGGAAGAGCCGAATCGATCTTCTCTCTCCCTATCGAGTGACGCCCGAGGTCATGGCCAAGGCAAACCCCGGCGCCATCTTTATGCACTGCCTGCCGAGCTTCCACGATACGCAGACCACCATCGGCGCCGAGATTGCCGAGAAGTTCGGCGTGACCGAGATGGAGGTTTCCGACGAGGTCTTTGAGAGCGCGCAGTCTCGTGTGTTCCAGGAGGCCGAGAACCGCATGCATACCATTAAGGCCATGATGTACGCGACGCTTCGCTAGTAGCTGGGAAGTGAACGAATACTATGAGTAAACCGTACGGTAAGCCCGACCGCATCGTCGTCGCCCTCGGCGGCAACGCCCTCGGCAACAACCCCGTCGAGCAGATCGAGGCCGTGAGCAACACCGCCCACGCTCTCCTCGGCCTCATCGAGCAGGGCAACGAGATCATCATCACCCACGGCAACGGCCCGCAGGTCGGCATGATCCAGAACGCCTTCGCCGCCGCCCACGACGCCATCGGCACCCCCGAGATGCCGCTGCCCGAGTGCGGCGCCATGTCCCAGGGCTACATCGGCTACCACCTGCAGCAGGGCATCGGCCGCGAGATGCACAAGCGCTACAAGCGCTGGCACGCCGCCACCGTCGTCACCCAGATCGAGTGCGACCCGGACGACCCCGCGTTCAAGAACCCGACCAAGCCGATCGGCCCCTTCTACACCGAGGAGCAGGCCAAGGAGTTCATGGCCGAGGATCCTTCCAAGGTCTTCGTCGAGGATTCCGGCCGCGGCTGGCGTCGCGTCGTCGCCTCCCCCGACCCCAAGAAGATCGTCGAGGCCGACTCCATCCTCAACCTGCTCGACAACGAGTTCATCGTCATCGCCTGCGGTGGCGGCGGCATCCCCGTCGTCCGCGACTACGAGAACAAGGGCTGCTACAAGGGCGTTCCCGCCGTCATCGACAAGGACCTGGGCGGCGAGCTGCTGGCCGAGGACTGCGACGCCGACGTCCTGTTCCTGCTGACCGCCGTCGAGCATGTCGCCATCAACTTTGGCAAGCCCAACCAGGAGGAGCTCGAGGACATCACCGCCGACGAGGCCGAGCGCCTGGCCGACGAGGGCCAGTTCGGCAAGGGTTCCATGGAGCCCAAGGTCCGCGCCGCCATCAAGTTCGCCCGCTCCCGCAAGGGCCGCACCTGCATCATCGGTGCCCTGGACAAGGCCGCCGAGACCATGGCCGGCCTCTCCGGTACCCGCATCCACGAGTAGTCCCTGCTCCGTCGCCTCTCCCGTGGGCGCCAGGCAAAGCGCCCACAAACTAGCCTCTCTTCATGAGCCCCGCAGTCCGCTCCGACTGCGGGGCTTTTGCTATTCACCTAGTCATTGGGGACAAACCCGGCACTTGGGGACGGTCCTTTCCTGCCGGCAGCTTGGGACAGTCCTTAATAGTCATTGGGGACGTTCTTAAACGACTAGTCAAACAAGAACGTCCCCAACGACTACTCATTTAAGTCTGTCCCCAATGACTGCCCAATGGCTGGGAAGGCGCATCCCACACCGACGCATTGCCTTCGGGCCCTCTCCCCAGGCTCTCCATAGCTCAGCTGGACTCCCCGCAACTTGTTCCGAGTTGGCGGAACGAGCGCGACGTGGAGTGTCATTCTTTACCGCGTTAGACTAGACGCAGGGAAAGGAGGAGGACATGGATGCTCGCGTCAAGCAGCTTGTAAATATGATCGAGGACGCTCAGCCTGTCGCTGTCGCGGTACTTGCCAAGCGTCTCGAGGTAAGCGAGCGCGCCGTGAGAAACTATATCCATCGCGCAAACGACAGCCTTGCAGGGGTTGCACGCATCGTTGGCAGCAAGGGGCAGTATCGTATCGATGTTGCACGTGCAGATGAGCTTGCTCGCTTGCTAGACGGTGTGGCTCTGGCCCATCCGGGCATTCCTGATACGCGCGATGGCCGTGTGTCCTTCCTTCTTAACGACCTCCTCATGCGGTCCCAGTGGGTGACGATTGAGGAGTATGCGGATTTACTCTACGTTTCGGCGCGGACTCTGTCCAATGACATGCGTCTGGTAGAGCAGAAACTCGCCCAATTTGACTTAACGCTCGAAAAGCGCCCACGCTACGGAATCCGCGTTGCGGGCGGGGAGTCACAACGGCGCCTGTGCCTGGCCTCGCTGGTGAGGCCCGTGTTGCCCGACACCGACGATGCAAAGCTCGCCGAGCGCCTGCGGGCCATCGCCGCATGTGTGGACGATGCCCTGACGGCCTCGCCCGTCACGGTGAGCTCGCTGGCATCCCGCAATCTCATCATGCATCTTTACATTGCTCTTGGCCGCATCGAGCAGGGCTGCTATGTCCCAGCTGCAGAATCGGACGTTCAAAAACTGGAGGGAACGCGCGAATACGCCGCGGCTTTCCAGATTGCCGCAAACATCAAGGATGCCCTGGGCGTGAGCATGCCCCGAGAAGAGGTTGCCTTTATCGCAATCCATTTGCTCGGCAGGGGCACGGGCGTGCCCGAGAAGGGCTCTGCCGTTATCTCGGACGAGATGTGGGAGATTGCTTCCGAGATGGTACGTGCGGTCAACGATGAGTTTAGGTTTGACTTTAGCGGCGATCTTGAACTTCGCATGAACCTTGCTCGGCATATCGGCCCTCTGGGCTATCGCCTTGAATATCACATGCATATGGATAACCCCATGCTGCCCGATATCAAGACGAGGTTTCCGTTGGCCTATTCGATGGCAGCTGGCACCTCGCAGGTACTCGAGCGTCATTTTGGCAGCCAGCCCTCTGATGAAGAGCTCGGCTACATCGCCATGGCATTTGCCCTGGCCCTCGAGCAGCAAGCCGACCAGCCGCGTCGCAAGCGCATCCTGATCGTGTGCGCCTCGGGAGCGGGAAGCGCCCGTATGCTCGAGCACCAGTACCGCAAGCAGTTTGGCATGTATATCGATTCGATTGAGACATGCGATGTCGCCCGCGTGGGAACGTTCGATTTTTCGCACATCGACTACGTGTTCACAACGGTGCCGCTCAACGTCAAGTTGCCCGTGCCCGTCCGCGAGGCCGATTTCTTCTTGGAGACGAGCGATGTCAACGCTATCCGCAAGGTGCTGAGCGACGACACTGCGCAATCGGACTCCGTAAGCTCTTTCTTTAGCCGTGCCCTGTTCTTCAACCGCGTTGAGGCGCCGTCGAAGCAGGCCGTTCTCCGATATCTCTCCGAGCGCGCCGTCGAGAGCGGCCGTGTCGATGCCCAGTTTGCCCAAGAGGTCGCCGAGCGCGAGAGCGCGAGTGCCACCTCGTTTGGCAATGGGGTAGCCATGCCCCATGGGATGCATCCCTTGAGCGCCGAGGCCTTTGTTACCGTGGGCCTGCTCGAACATCCCATTCTTTGGGACGAATACGGCCATGAGGTCGATATCGTCTTTATGGTGTCGTTTGCCCGGTCGGGCGGCGATGAGGCGCGGATCTTGAGCTCACTGCTCGCCGAGATCTTTATGGACCGCCAGGGGGTCGAGCGCCTACGCGAGCGCCGGTCCTGGCATGAGCTGATGGCGCTTGTGCAAGCGCATACGGCTTAAGACTTCTTTTGTCGATAACCCTGTCTGTCTACCTGCAATAAACCTCGAGGATTGCGGGCGGGAGATAGGCGTTTCGAATATTCAAGTACAAACCAAACATCACGGGAGAGGAGACCGTTATGGACGATCAGGGAACCGAGATGGTTTCGTTTCAGCTGGTCGCTGCAGCGGGAGAGGCACGCAGCCTTGCCTTCGAAGCCCTTGAAAAGGCAAAAGCGGGGGATTTTGACGCCGCCGCCAAACTCATGAAGCAGTCAAAGGATGCGGGAATCAAGGCTCACCACATCCAAACGCAGCTGCTTTCGACTGAGGCAGCGGGCGAGCATCTGTCGGTGGATGTGTTGCTGGTCCATGCTCAGGACCACCTCATGTGCTCCATGCTTGCTCAGGAGCTCGTGCAGGAGCTGATCTGCCTGTATGAGTGCACTGCAACCAAGAACGCCTAGCGGCGTGCGGTGACTATCCAACCAATCAATGCGAAGGGAATCCCTTATGAAGATCCTTCTTGTTTGCGCAGCTGGTCTGTCTACAAGCATTCTGATGAAGAAACTCGAGAAATATGCGGAGCAAAACGGCATCGAGCTCGATATCGATGCGGTGGGTATCGGCGAGTATCAGGAGACGTGCGCCAATTATGACGTGCTGCTCTTGGGGCCGCAGGTGTCCTACCAGCTCAACACCGTCAAGCAGGGGAGCGGTAAGCCGACCGCGGTCATCCCCGCACAGGACTACGGCATGGGCAACGCCGCCAACGTGCTGGCACTCGCCCAGTCGCTGTTGGGTTAGGAGGCAACCATGGAGAAGTTCATGACCCTGCTTCAGGAAAAACTGACCCCTATCGCCAATTTCTGCGGCACCGAGCGCCACTTTGCCTCCATGCAAAAGGGCTTTATGAGCGCGATCAGCTTCATCTTGGTATCTGCCGTCTTTATGATCCTCGCCAACCCGCCGGTCACGGCCGACCTGGTGGCGCAGGGCGGGTTCTGGTCCGTCTTTGGCCCTTGGCTCGATTTTGCGACGGCCAATAAGCTCACGCTGCTCATCCCCTTCAATATGACGATGGGCATACTGTCGGTGATCGTGACGTTCGCAATCGCCTATAACCTGGCGGGCACCTACAAGATGCCCAAGCTTAACGCCGGCATGACCTCGCTGGTGATGTTCCTGATCGCCGCGGCGCCGTCGTCCTACTACCAGCTTGCTGACGAGTCCGTGCTCCAGGCGGTCCCCTGCACCTATCTGGGTGCGCAGGGCCTGTTTACCGCCATCATCGTTGCCTTGGTCTCCGTCGAGGTCACGCGCTTCTGCCAGACCAAGGGCATCACCATCAAGATGCCCGATGGCGTGCCGCCGTTTTTGTCCGAAACCTTTGGCGCCATCGTACCTATGCTCGCCAACATCCTCATCTTCTTTGGCGGCAACCTGCTGATCCAGATGATCGATCCCGCGCTGTCCATCCCCTCGGTTATCGAGAAGCTGCTCGCTGCCCCGCTTTCCGTCGCAGTTGACTCTGTGCCCGGCGCACTGCTTATCTGCTTCATGACGCTGCTGTTTTGGTGCTTTGGCGTCCACGGCAACATGATCGTAATGCCCATCACCGCCCCGGTCTCGCTTGCCGCCTTTGCCGCCAACGCCTCGCTCTATGCTGCCGGGCAGCCGCTTGAGTTCCACCCGGTGCTCATGTCGTTGGCCATCAACCTCATCGGCGGCACGGGTAATACGTTCTCTTTTGTGGCGCTCTGCGCGTTTAGGGCAAAGTCGCAGCAGCTCAAGGCATTTGGCAGGGCATCGATCGTGCCGAGCTTCTTCCGTATCTCCGAGCCCGCGATCTTCGGCGCGCCCATCATCTTCAACCCGATCCTCATGATTCCGTTTGTGCTAGGCGGCATGATCTCGGCCCTGCTGTATTGGGGTGCGGTCTCACTGGGTCTTGTCTCTAACTTCTACATCTTGGTGAGCGGCACGTTCCCCATCTTCGTTCAGGGCTTTGTCCAGTGCCTCGACCCGCGCATCTGGGTGTTTACGATCGTTTTGATCGTGGTCATGGCTGTGGTCTGGTACCCGTTCTTTAAGGTGTACGATAACCAGCTCCTGGCTCAGGAGCAGGAGAACGCCGCGGCAGCTTCTGCCGAGGATGCTGAGTAGCATGAGTTACTTTGACAGAACGTCTGCCGCCGGTATGCCCGAGGGCTTTTTGTGGGGTGGTGCCCTCGCCGCCAACCAGGCCGAAGGGGGCTGGAACGAGGGCGGCCGCGGCATGTCGCACTCCGACCTGATCCCACAGGGTTCCGACCGCTGGGATGTAATGTTTGGCAGGCAAAAGCCCGTGGACGATCCGGACAGGCTGTATCCATGCCGCTGGGGCAACGACTTCTTCCATCATTGGCACGAGGATGTCGAGCTCTTTGCCGAGATGGGCTTTAAGTGCCTGCGTCTTTCAATTTGCTGGAGCCGTATTTTTCCCACAGGGATGGAGACCGAGCCCAACGGCGAGGGCTTGGAGTTTTACCGTCAGGTATTCGAGGCGCTGCGCGAGCATGGAATCGAGCCGCTTGTGACGCTGTCGCACTACGACTATCCGTTGGCTCTGGTCGAGCGCTATGGTGGCTGGCAAAGCCGAGAGATGATCGAGCGGTATGCGCACTACGTCGAGACCGTCGGACGCGCGTACCAGGGCCTCGTGCGTTATTGGCTTACGTTCAACGAGATCAACAGCGTGGCGCTGTCCTATCTCAACGCGGGTGTCACGCTCGAGGATGAGCGTGACCGTGCAGCCGTGACCGCGGCGTTCTCGCACCATATGTTTATGGCGAGCGCTCGCGCTGTCGAGATTCTGCACAAGATCGATCCCGCAAACAAGGTGGGTTGCATGGTCGCTGCCGGTGCGACCTATCCGTACCGTTGTGCGCCCGAGGACGTATGGCTTGCGTATGAGGAGGACCGCGGCCGCTACTTCTACACAGACGTGATGGCTGCGGGCGCCTATCCTGCTTGGAAGCTGCGTGCACTCGAGAAAGAGGGTGTTCACGTGCCCTTTGAGCCGGGCGATACGGAGTATCTGGCAGAGCATACGGTCGACTTCATCTCGTTCTCGTACTATTGCTCGCGCTTGGTGTGCGCCGATGATCAGGTGATCGCCGAGAAGGCGGAGGGCAACGTGTTCCCGACGTTGCGCAATCCGTACCTCAAGGATAAAGAGACTGCCTGGAAGTGGCAGATCGATGCGCTGGGTTTGCGCGTGACGCTTGCCGGCTACCACGATCGTTACCATCTTCCGCTCTTTATCGCCGAGAACGGTGTGGGCGGACTCGATGCGCTGGAAGACGGCAAAGTCCACGATGCGTATCATATTGATTACCTGCGAAGGCATATTCTTGCGCTGCGCGATGCAATTGTCGAGGACGGTGTTGACCTGATGGGATACACGCCGTGGGGCTGTATCGATTTGGTGTCGGCCTCGACGGGGCAGATGAAGAAGCGCTATGGCTTTGTTTATGTTGATGCCGATGATATGGGCAAAGGCACGTTCGATCGCTACCGAAAGGACAGCTTCTGCTGGTACCAAAAGGTCATTGCATCAAATGGCGAGGACTTGAGTTAACTCTTGCAGGTCTGTTGCCCCCGCGGTCCGCTTCGGCCGCGGGGGCTTTTGTTATTGAGGCGGCTGTTCATGAGGAGCATTGCAGGCTGCGGAAACCCGGCACTTGGGGACGTTCCTTTCCTGCCGGCAGCTTGGGACAGTCCTTAAAGGCCGCATCGATCAACTGCGGAAAGCACATCCCAGAATGAGCGTCCAACATGGGGTGCGGTTTCCCTTGAGGCCCTCAATCGGAAAATGCATCCCGGATTATTGTCGAAAAGCGGTCCCTAGTTTCCCAAACGGGCCGCTAACGGAAAGCGCACCCCGCTATTGGGCCCCAAAGCAGGATGCGCTTTCCGTGCTGGCAGTTCCAAGCAGTTCGGGATGGCCCTTTTCGTCTGCTCTCGGCCGGCGTCCGTAAGACTGTCCCCGACGACCACTCATTTAAGTCTGTCCCCAATGAGTGCCCAATGACTAGTAGTAGGCCCACATGGCTTCGACTTCGTTGAGGACCTCTACGACGCCCCAGCGACGGGCGCTGCGGCTGGCCGAGTTGGGGTCGTAGACGCCAATCTGGTTGGCATCGTCGATGCCGTAGAGCACGATATAGTGTCCAACGCTGGTAAAGGTGCCGAGGCGAACCGATGCGATGATGGGCGCACCCGAGCGCAGCGCCTGGGTGATGGAGCTGCGATCGATATGGAGCTCCGTTCCGTTAAGGCCCAGCTGCCATGCGCCGCGCGTCATAAATGACCATTCGGTGGCGCCGGTGGGGGCATAGTTGCCCGCCTCGGAAAGGGCGCACATATCGACCGGCGTCATATCGGTGTGGCCGGTCTTAAAGATATAGACCATGGTGAGGCAAGTGGGACCGCAAGCGTTTTCGCGAATAGTGCCACCGGCATAGGGCAGCTCCGACCATGCGGGGTCAATTTGGTAGATGTGGGGCATGGTGCCGGCCTGCCATTGCGAGCGTGGGGTCGAGAACGCAAAGGAGTAACCGGGCGCGACGGGAGCTTTAAGCAGCTTGTCCTCGGCAGTGGGCTCAAGACCGGCTGATCCGTGCGAGATACAGGATCCCAAAAACACAAAGACGAGGCAGGCGGCAATGGAGCAAAGCGCAAGGCGTAGGCGGCGGGCCGGAAGTGCGTGGCTTGTGGTGTGCGACGCGGGGCGAGGGGCGGAATTGCCGCGGTTGCGCTGAGGTCGCGAAAAGGAGCGCTTAACGTAGTAGTCGGTCGTACAGCAATCGTAGCGGCGCGGCTGCGATGTGTCGATCTGGCGTTGGCGTGCGCTCGTGCTCACGCGGTCTGACTGCTGCACGGTACGGCTTTGTTGCCGCGAAGAAGCCCCGAGTTGCTCTTGGGGGCGCTGCGGGTTGCCGTTGTCGGAGGTGCTTCTGGGCGTTGGCGTGGTGCGGCCGGCAAGGCGCACGCTTTGTGGCCGTTGGTCGCCGTCATTGTATCCGTATGCCATTCGAATCACCTTGCCTCATGTGTAACTTGTCTATCCTACATAAAAAGATGCACGACACATGGGTATGTGCGCCAAAAGCCTGACAAATGGTATGAACGTTGCCGCACCGCGCGCCAAGCGTCACGGCAACAGGTATTCAAAAGCAGGCAAGATGAAAGCGTCCAAGACGAATGACGTCTCCCGCCGTTCGTCCCAAAAACGGTGCCGCTCGTTTTGCAGTTCTGCCTTCGGTCGAGCCACAAGCGGCGCTGCTGTGCCAAGGCCGTATCTTAAAGCCATGAAATAAAAGCGCGCGGCAAAACAGGCCGCGCAAGGGGTGACGCCAAGGGGCGTCAAAAAGGAAAGGAGGGGAACAATGGCGGACAAGAACGCAGAAGTTGCAGTCGAGGGTAACGGTGGCATGAAGAAAACGCTCTCGCTCTGGAACTTCTTCACCATCGGTTTCGGTGCCATCATCGGAACTGGCTGGGTTCTGCAGGTCGGCGACTGGATGGTCGTGGGCGGCGGTCCCGTTCCCGCTATGATCGCATTCCTCTTGGGCGCAATCTTCCTCGTGCCCGTCGGAGCTGTTTTCGGTGAGCTCACGGCTGCTATCCCCATTTCGGGCGGCATCGTCGAGTATGTCGATCGTAGCTTTGGCCGTACGATGAGCTACATCACCGGCTGGCTCCTGGCCCTGGGCAACGGCATCCTGTGCCCGTGGGAGGCCATCGCCATCTCGACTCTCGTGTCCGAGATGTTCGGCAGCCTGCCCGGCCTTGAGTGGCTGCGCGCCGTCAAGCTCTACACCATCCTGGGCGCCGACGTTTACCTGTTCCCGACGCTGATCGCACTCGGCTTTGCAACCTACGTCATCTTCCTCAACTTCCGCGGTGCCAGCTCGGCCGCCAAGCTGCAGGCCTTCCTGACCAAGGCCCTGCTCTGCGGCATGCTGCTCGCCATGGGCGTCTCGCTGTTCACCGGCTCGCCGGACAACGCCATGCCCGTGTTCTCCCAGGTCACCGGTGCTGGCGGCGGCAAGCCTGCTACCGAGGGCACCAGCCTGTTCGCAGGCATCGTTTCGGTCCTGGTTCTGACCCCGTTCTTCTACGCCGGCTTCGACACCATTCCTCAGCAGGCTGAGGAAGCAGCCGAGGGCCTCAACTGGAACAAGTTCGGTAAGATCATCTCCCTGGCCCTGCTGGCCGCCGGCGGCTTCTACATGGTCTGCATCTACTCGTTCGGCACCATCCTCGACTGGCATGAGTTTGTTAAGAGCCCGGTTCCCGCGCTTGCCTGCCTCAAGGGCATCAACATGCTCCTGTACCTGGCCATGCTCGTCATCGCCACGCTTGGACCCATGGGCCCGATGAACTCCTTCTACGGCGCCACGAGCCGCATCATGCTCGCCATGGGACGCAAGGGCCAGCTGCCCGAGAAGTTCGCCGAGGTCGATCCCAAGTCCGGCGCTCCCAAGCTCGCCTGCGTCGTTCTGGGCGTCATCACCGTCGTCGGTCCGTTCCTGGGCAAGAACATGCTCATCCCTCTGACCAACGTGTCGGCTCTCGCCTTCATCTTCTCCTGCGGCATGGTCGCCCTCGCTTGCCTGCGCATGCGCTTCACCGAGCCCGACCTGCCTCGTCCCTACGAGGTGCCCGGCGGCAAGTTTGGCATCAGCCTCGCTATCGTTGCCTGCGGCACCATCATTGGCCTGCTCGTGATCCCGTTCTCTCCCGCCTCCCTCAACATGGTGGAGTGGAGCATCGTGATCGGCTGGCTGGCTGTTGGCCTGGCCCTCATGGCCTTCACCAATTCCCGCAAAAAATAACGCCGAGCCGGGGCGGATCGGGTGCGCGGAACCCTCTCTCCCGCGCACCGAACCCGGCAGCACTTGGGTAGCTTTGTGAGGCCTTAACCCAACATGGCCTCGCCCACAATATGGATCCATAAGGAGGAACCATGTCTACTAAGTACGCAATCGTTGGCGGCAAGCTCATCGACGGTACCGGTGCCGAGCCGGTTGAGAACTCCCTCGTTCTCGTCGACGACAACGGCAAGATCGAGTACGCCGGCACTATGCAGGACCTTCCCGAGGGCGTTGAGGTTATCGACGCCGCCGGCAAGACCGTCCTTCCCGGTCTGATCGACACCCACCTGCACTTCTCGGGCAACCTGACCGACGATGACACCGACTGGGTCATGCAGCCGCTCCTCGAGAAGCAGGCCGTCGCCGTCAAGCAGGCCTACGACTGCCTCACCCACGGTCTCACCACCGTCTGCGAGATCGGCCGCTTTGGCATCCAGATCCGTGACTGCATCGACAAGGGCGTCTTCAAGGGCCCGCGCGTTCTGGCCACCGGCCTTGGCTTCTGCCGCGTTGCCGGCCACGGTGACTCCCACCACTGCAGCCAGGAGCTCAACAAGGAATCCCATCCCTGGGGCGATCAGGTCGACGGTCCCTGGGATCTGCGCAAGGCCGTCCGTCGTCGCCTGCGCGAGAACCCCGATGCCATCAAGATCTGGGCTACCGGTGGCGGCATCTGGCGCTGGGACTCCGGCCGCGACCAGCACTACTGCTCCGAGGAGATTCAGGCCGTGGTCGAAGAGGCCAAGATGGTCGGCATCCCCGTGTGGAGCCACTGCTACAACAACCACGCCGCTGCCTACGATTCCGTCCGCTTTGGTTGCGAGCAGCTGATCCACGGCTTCGATATCGATGAGCGCACCATGGACCTCATGGCCGAGCAGGGCACCTTCTTCACCCCGACGATCGCCTTCCTGCCCACTTGGTACGCCACCTATCCGCCCGTCTACGTCCCCGAGCTGCACGACAAGTACGAGGGCACCCTGGTCGAGAAGGAGCTGCAGCGCAACTACGACTGCCTGCGCGAGGCCAAGAAGCGCGGCGTCGTCATGACGATCGGCTCCGACTCCTTCTCCTTCGTCACCCCGTACGGCACCTGCTCCATCGAGGAGATGTACGAGTTCGTCGACAAGATCGGCTTCACCCCGGTCGAGACCATCACCTGTGCCACCCTTAACGGTGCCAAGATGTGCCACATCGAGGACGAGACCGGTTCCATCGAGGCCGGCAAGTGCGCCGACCTGCTGGTCGTCAACGGTGACGTCGCCGCCGACATCCACGTGCTCAACACCGACAACATGGACGTCATCATGAAGGACGGCTGGATTGTCGAGGCCGGCACCTTCGGCGAGGCAAACAAGTACAGCGCCTAAGCTACCGTTCATCGATGGCTTGATGTAAAACACAGTATTTGATTGCATAATGCAATGGAGAGGGTCGCTTGCGGCCCTCTTTATTGCTATGGGGTGCGTCAGTAAGAAGGGGATGACGGTGGATCTCAATAGGCTGATTCTGGGCAAGAGCTACAACTCTACCAAGGTCTTTCGTACCGCTCAGCATGTGGTTCAGGCCATCTTGCTCGGTTTTGTCGTTCCGGCGCTTATCCTGTTGCTTATCTGGGATTTGACCGATAATCCCAATCCCGTTCCGGCCGTTGTCGTCATTGCCGGCTTGGTCATGCTGTGCTTCTTCTTCTCGTACGTCTTTGTGGTCCCCGACGACCTCACGTCGAGCGCTACCGACCGCACACTCGCCATCGCATCGAAAATATTCGCCTATACGTCGCGAGGCCTTACGCCCGAAGCGGCCCTGGGCGCTTCCAAAATCATCCTTTCCGAGACCATTGCCTCGGCCATCTGCTTTACCGACGGCAAGCAGGTGCTGGCGAGCTGGGGCGAGGACTCGGCAAAATGCCCCGCGGGCACTCCGGTTGTGCTGCGGACTACGCTCAACGTGATCAACAGCGGTGAGCAAAGCGTATTTTCGCGCGATGCCTCGACTGAGACGGGTGGCTACTTTCCGCGCCTGCGCGCCGGTATCGTCGCACCGCTCACCGTGCGCGGGCATTGCGTGGGCACGCTCGAGCTGTATTATCCCCGTCTGAGCAGCATCGATATGCGCCAGACGGCGCTTGCCTCGGGCTTTGCCGACCTCATTTCCACGCAGCTTGCGAGCTTTGAGCTCGAGCGCCAGGACGAGCTTACGGCCCGCGTGGAGCTGCGCGCCCTGCAGTCGCAGGTTGACCCGCATTTTCTGTTCAATACCATCAGCACGATCGTGTCGCTCGTGCGAACCGAGCCCGACAAGGCGCGATCGCTGCTGATCGACTTTTCCAATTACTATCGTCAGACGCTTTCTGACTCCGATACGCTCACCACACTCGAGCACGAGGTGGAACTGGGCACTCGTTATATCAATCTTATGCAGGCCCGGTATGGCGACGGCCGTCTGCGCGTCTCGGTCGATATCGACTTTGAGGTGCGCGACAGCATGGTGCCGCCGTTTATCTTGCAGCCGCTGCTCGAAAACTGCATCAAGCATGCGCAGCGCGAGACCGAGCCGCTTTCTATTCGTGTTAGGGCTTTTGAGGCCGATGACGGTCTGGAGATCATCGTCGAAGATGACGGCATCGGTATGAGCGAAGAAGTCTGCGCGCACCTGTTTGAGCAGCATCGCCGAGAGGAGCCCGAGAGCATTACCGCCGACGGCTCCATCAAGCGAGGCTGCGGCCTGGCGCTCTTCAACGTGCTTCAGCGCATCCATTTCTTTTACGGAGAAGATTCTGGCATGCGCGTGAAGTCCCAGGAGGGCGTGGGAACGCAGGTCATCGTCGAGCTGAACGGCGAGCCGCATGAGCCGGCGCCGATGAAGGTGTAGCGCGCGGTTGGATTGAGAGAAAAAAGAGGGGAAGCGCATATGTCCGAGGGATGGAACATCTTGGTGGTTGATGACGAGCCTCCTATTAGGGCTGAGCTACGTTATCTGCTGGAAAAGGATGCACGTGTGGGACAGATTGCCGAGGCGGGCAATGTCACCGAGGCCGTGGAGTCGATTCTGTCGAACAAGCCCGACGTGCTGTTTTTGGATATCACGATGCCCGGCCGCTCGGGAATCGAGCTTGCCGAGACGCTGCAGAACCTAAAAACGCCGCCGGTCGTGGTGTTTGTGACGGCATTTGCCGAGTATGCGGCCGATGCCTATAACCTCGATGCTGTCGATTACATCGTCAAACCGGTCGAGGATGCCCGCTTGTCAAAGGCACTCGACAAGATAGAGACTGCCCTGGGCGCTCGCCGTGTCGTCCATGCTCCGCGCCAGCCTTTGCGCCTGACGGTGGATCGTGGGGGCAAAAGGGTGTTTATCCCCGTGGCGGATGTCTGCTACTTTGAGGCGCGTGCCGATTTTTGCAACGCCGTCTGCGCCGAGGGAACATATCTGATCAATGAGTCGATCTCTTCGCTCGAACGTCGCTTGGGCTCCGAGGGCTTTATTCGCGTTCATCGCAGCTATCTGGTCAATTTGGAAGACGTGCATAATGTCGAGATCGGTTCCACGGGTCTTATGGAGCTCAGGCTCGATCGCGTAACCTCGACGGTGCCGGTGTCCCGTCGTCGTGCCGCCGAGGTCAAGTCGCACCTGGGACTTGCGTAAGAGGCCTGCGTGCCGTCGTTTACCACCGCGGGTTTGGCATGGGCGCGCAGTGGGCATAATGGGTGGCATCGAATGAAATCGAAAGGATCATTATGCCCGCGCTTATCACCCATCATCTGTTTGGCGAGGAAAGCATCGACCGTCTTCCGCAGGGCGTCATCACGTCCGATGAAGAGCGCATTGCCTTTATCTTGGGCAACCAAGGCCCCGACCCGTTTTTCTTTCACATTCTGACACCGCGTGTTTCCGACTGCACGCTGCTGGCGCAGGTCATGCATCGGTCGCGCATGTCTCGCCAGTTCGCGTGCCTGCGCGACGGCGTGTCGCACCTGCAGCCGCGCGACGCCAATCTGGGCCGCGCCTTTGCGCTGGGCCTGCTGTCTCACTATGTACTCGACCGCAATGCCCACCCCTTTGTCTACGAGCAGCAGTTTGGCATTGTAGATTCCGATCCCGAGCTCGAGGCTTCGGGCAGCCAAGTTCACGCCGTGCTCGAAAGCGATCTGGACGTGCTGATGCTACAGCTCAAGCGCGACGGTGCCACGGTCGAGGATTATCCGCCGGCGGGCGAGATCGTCACCACCGACCGCATCAACCGTGTGGCCGGCGTGCTGATGAGCTACATCGCCGGGCGCGTGTACGGTATCGACATCCCGGCGGGGGAGTACGCCGGCGCCGTCTCGGACATGCAGATGCTCTATCGCACCATTGAGCCGGCCGGCTCGGTAAAGACGCGCGCGATTGCCCTGGTTGAGGGTTTGGTGCATGACTACTCGCTGCTCGACGGCCTTGCTCATCGCGTGACGACGGAGCTGCCCGAGCGCACCGGTAACCTGGGCCACCTGACATGGAAGAACCCCTTTACCGATGAGGTCTCGACCGAGAGCTTCCCCGAGGTCTTTGAGCGCGCGCTGACCGATTACGAGCTCACCGTTGCCCGCTTTATCGAGACCGGTGACATGGATGCCGTGACCGGCCATATCAACTATAGCGGCCGCGTACTCGACGCCGACGAGGAGTTCGACCGCGAGGAGTAGGACCCGTGCGTGCCCCTTTGCCGAATCCTTACCAGCGCTTCTGTGCAATTGGGGTACGATGAACTAACTGCATATCGGGCGAATACGAAGGGGCCCTGTCCATGAAATACACCAAGCTCGAGCGTAACTGGGTTATGTACGATGTGGGCAATTCGGCCCTCGTGTTGCTCAATACCTCGGTGGTGCCCATCTACTTTAACGCCATCAATACTGGTGCTTCCTCGGCAGACCTGGTGGTCGCTTGGGGCAACGCTCAGACGATCGCCTCGCTGGTCATTGCCATGCTCATGCCCATTCTGGGCGCGCTTGCCGATTACGCCGGCAACAAGATCAAGTTCTTCTTGGGCTTCTTCCTCACGGGCCTGGTTCTTTGCCTGGCGCAGGCTATCCCAATGTCCGCCATGGCATTTTTGACCGTGTACGTGCTGTGCACCATCGGCCTTAACTCTTCTATGACGTTCTACGACGCCATGCTGCCCGACATTACCACCGACGAGCGCATGGACGCCGTGTCCAGCTCGGGCTATGCCTGGGGCTACATCGGTTCCACCGTGCCGTTCATCATCTGCCTGGCGCTCATCATGGGTGGCCCCGCTCTTGGCGTCCCCACCATGCTGGCAACGCGTCTGTCGTTTATCATCACTGGTGCTTGGTGGCTCATCTTTACCCTGCCGCTCATTCGCACCTATAAGCAACAGTACGGTCGCGAGCGCGGTCCCGAGGACACCATCGGCCACATCGTGGGCGGTGTGTTCTCCGAGGTCGGACACACCATGCGCGAGATCGCCCACAACAAGACCGTGCTGGTCTACATGATCGCGTTCTTCTTCTATATCGATGGCGTCCACACGGTCATTTCCATGGCTACCAGCTACGGATCGGCTTTGGGCATCGACTCGACCCAGCTGGTGCTGGCGCTGCTCGTTACGCAGTTTGTGGCCTTTCCGTCTGCCATCATCTACGGCAAGCTCGCCGGACGCGTGGGCACGCTCAACATGATCCTGGTGGCCGTCGCCGCCTACATGGGCATTGTGCTGTTCGCCGCATTCTTCCTAAAGACCGCCTTCGAATTCTGGGTGCTTGCCATTATGGTCGGCCTGTTCCAGGGCGGCGTGCAAGCGCTCAGCCGTAGCTACTTTGGCCGCATTATCCCCAAGGAAAAGTCCAACGAGTACTACGGCTTCTTTGACATCTTTGGTCGTTACGCAAGCGTCATGGGCACCTTCCTGGTGTCGGTCGTCACCTCGCTGACCGGTAACCCGTCGCTGGGCGTCCTTTCCATTGGCGTGCTGCTGATCGTTGGCTTTATGCTGCTGGTCCGCCTGTCCCGCATGACTCGGGCGGCAGAGCATGCCGCATAGGAGCGAGCGGCTATTGTGCCTGTCCACGGCACTCTTTTGGGGTTATCCGCAATAAACATTGCGACTTGCGAGCAATGATTTGCCCAAGTGGGTATGATGGAATCAGCTAGGTCGCGGGGCGTCGCCTGTGTTTGGCGGCGCCCCGTTTTTGTGTTGCAGGGAGGGAAGGCATGAACGCCACGGTTGTGATTCCAACATACTGGGCGGGCGATGATGCCCGTGCAAACGCTCCCGGCGTCTATGACCACTCGACGAAGCTCAACGACGCCAACCCCGAACTCGACCGCTGTCTTGCTTCGCTCGAGCAGGTGCGCGACATTCCGAGGATTATCCTTTTGGTGGTCTGTCCCATCTCGGCCACGGCTGATGTGTCGAAGCGCGTGCGCGAAATCGTCGACGCGCACCCTACGCTCAAAGTCACCGTAGTTACCAACACCCAGGCATCGCATATCGCCGATCGTGTGGCGCAGATTGCTCCCAAGGGCTCGGGCGAGTGCGTGAGCCTGCGCGGATACGGCGCCATCCGCAATATGGGGCTTGCCTGCGCTGCGGTGCTCGGTCACGATGCCGTTGTCTTTTTGGATGACGACGAGACCGTTATCGATGCCGACTTTATGAAGCGCGCGACCTATGCTCTGGGTCAGCAGACGCGTCAAGGCCTGCCGATTTTGGTCAAGAGCGGTTACTTTTACGATCGCGACGGATCGCCGTTGGCGCCCACAGACAAGGTAGGCATCTGCCATCGTTGGTGGACCAAACGCATCGAGTTTAATCGCTGGATGAAAAAGGCGCTCTCGGGCACCCGTATTTCGCGTTCAAACTACGTGTGCGGCGGCCTTGTGGCGCTTCATGCCCGCGCCTTTACCCGTGTGGCGTTTGACCCGTTTATCACCCGAGGCGAGGACCTAGATTACCTCTTTAACATGCGCATGTTTGGCTACGACGTGTGGTTTGACAACGAGTGGGTCGTTCGTCACCTGCCGCCCGAGTCCGAGAAGCGCTCGCCGCGCTTTATGCAGGATGTGTACCGTTGGTACTACGAGCGTGCCAAGCTGACATTTGCCGCGCACCAGCAGGAGCTCGTTCCCGTCACGGCCGCGTCGCTCATGCCCTATCCGGGCCCGTGGATTTCGCGCGAGCTCGACGACCGTGTGCGCAAGACTGCCATGGTCCGCAGCGTGTTTACCCGCGAGCACGAGGGGTATCTACGCGTTTGGCGCCACGGTATTGACGAGGCCAAGACCTACGCGCGTCAAAACGCCGCAAGCTACCTGCGTTTTCAGAGCTTCTGGCCCAAGATCATGGACGGGCTCTGGCGCGACGCACAACTGACCAGCATCCTGGAGGGGACTGAATGATCGATCGCCGCGCCCAGCGCGATAACTCAATATCTATCTTTCGCGTGATCGCCGTTGTCTGCGCCATTTGCGTGCTGGTGTACTTTATTTTTGCCCTGGCGACTGGAATTGAGCCGATCGCGACCGTGGTCGCCTGCGCACTGCTGTGCATCTTTCTGTGCATTTTTATCTATTTGACGCTCAATCCCGATTCGGTGCGTTCGCAGTACACCGAAGAGACACTCTCGGTGGCCTCTGCCATGCTCGAGGACATTAAAGGCGGTCTGACGCAGGAGTCGGCGCGTCTGGTGTGCCAGCGCATTTTGCCCGAGACGCGTGCCATGACGGTTGCCATCACCGACGAGAGCAACGTGCTGGCCTGCGCGGGCGAGTTTGAGGAAAAGCTGCTGCCCGATTCGCCCATCCACACACTTGCCACGCGCTACGTCATCGAGCACGGTATCGTCCAGTCGTTCAACCGTGTGGTGGACGTGGTGGGTTCGGATGGCTCGCACAACCATGTTCCTGCTGGTATCATCGCTCCTATCAAGGTGGGCGACCGCACCGTCGGTACGCTCAAGTTCTACTACAAGACTCCGCGTGCCGTCGACCGCACCCAGTACGCGCTCGCCTCGGGTTTTGCCGAGATCCTGTCCACGCAGCTCGCCATCCACGAGCTCGAGGTGCAAAAGGAGCTCACGGCCCGTGCCGAGGTGCGTGCCCTGCAGGCGCAGATCAATCCGCATTTTCTGTTCAACACGCTCAACACCATCGCGTCGTTTACGCGTACCGATCCGCTGCGCGCCCGCGAGCTGCTGCGCGAGTTCTCCTCGTTCTATCGCGCCACACTCGACAATTCGGGCTCGCTCATTCCCGTGTCGCGCGAGGTCGCGCAGACCAAGCGCTACCTGACGTTTGAGAAGGCGCGCTTTGGCGAGGATCGCGTGCTGGCGACCTTCGACGTGTCCGAGGATGTCGAGGACACGCTGGTGCCGGCATTTGTAATCCAGCCAATCGTCGAGAATGCCGTGCGCCATGGTATGGGCGACGACGATGCACTGAGGATCGACGTGTCGGTCCACAGGGATGGCGAAGATGCGATTTTGATTGTGGTCGCCGATAACGGCGTGGGCATGGACGAAGGCACCGCTGCCAGACTGTTTGACGAACGCTCCGCCCGTCCCGACGCCAGCTCCCCGCAGGGTGGCGGCGCCGGTGTGGCCATGCACAATATTTCGGAGCGCATCCATCGCTTTTATGGACCGCACTCTTATACACGCGTCGAATCGGCCCCGGGCAAGGGCGCTAAAGTGCTCCTGCATCTCGATTTGTCGGAGAGCATCTTCGACATTCAAGAGTAGAATGATAGGTTACGGGTTTAACGCTAGTTGGCGGATGCCCGACGTAGTTAGTTGACGAAAGGTTTTATCCCTATGCTGCGTGCGATGATTGTGGATGATGAGGCCCCGGCCCGTTCGGAACTTCGCTTCTTGCTCGAGCAGACGGGCAAGATCGGCACGATCACAGAAGCGTCGAGCGTTCGCTCCGCTATCGAGATGCTTATGGAGAGCCGCGTCGATGTTGTGTTCCTCGATATCTCGATGCCTGGCGCTTCGGGTCTGCAACTTGCCGAGGCACTGCATAAGCTCAAGAATCCGCCGGCGATCGTATTCGTAACCGCGTACAGCGATCATGCGGTCGAGGCGTTTGATGTGGATGCCGTCGACTATCTGATGAAGCCGGTCGAGGAGGCTCGCCTGGATCGAGCGATCGATAAGGTTATGCAACGCGCCAAGCCTGTCACGGACAGCAAGGTGACCATCGAGCGCATCCCGGTGGAAAAGGGCGGCCGCAAGGTCCTCATCCCCGTGGACGACATTCGCTTTATTATGGCCAAGGACGATTACTCCTGTATTTATACGGTCGATGACCGCTTTTTGTCCACGACCTCGCTGGCACAGTTCGAGGCCAAGCTCTGCGACTTTGGTTTCTTCCGCGTTCACCGCCGCTATATCGTCAACTTGGCGTGTGTCACCGACGTCGAGACGGTTCCCTCGGGCGCTATCCAGCTGGGCATTACGGGCGTCGACGAACGCGTACCGGTTTCGCGCCGTCGCGTCGTACCGCTCAAAAAGGCCCTGAGCCTCTAGTACACCGGCCCCGCAGCCCTGTAGACCAAAATCGTCTGCGGAGCCGTGGGGCTTTTTGCATGAATGCACCAAATCTTTTTGCGGAAGGGATCCCATGAACAGTGCAAGCGCCAAGCGTATCGACATTATCTCGGACACCCACGGCTATCTTTCGCCTGCGCTCTTGGACGAGCTTAAGGGTGCGGATCTGATTATCCACGCCGGTGACCTTACGTCGGAGATGGACTACGAGCACCTGCGCACCATTGCCCCCGTGCGAGCGGTGCTGGGTAATAACGACTACTACCGCGACTACGGCCCCGACGTGGACCGCTTGGCGCTCTTTACCTACGAAGGCCTCAAGTTCGCCGTGGCCCACTACCGTGAAGACCTTCCGGTGGGATCCGTGGACGTAGCCATCAACGGTCACACCCACGTAACCAAAGAAGCCCAAGTGGGTCGCTGCCTGGTCCTCAACCCAGGCAGCGCCAGCTATCCAAGAGGCACCCGAGGCCCCACCATGGCCAGAATGCTCGTAAAAGACGGCCATGTTATAAGCACCAAGTTTATTGACTTAGACTAACCGCAACAAAAACGGGGGATGTAAAACCGCATCTCCCGTTTTTTATGAGCCAAAGGCCGAGTTTCAACAAGAATAATCAGACCAACCCCACCGAGGAGCACGCGGGCTAGCCGCGCAGCGGCGCACGCCCGCAAAACTGGCTGAACACAGTGACGACAGGGAGGGTCTCCGGGGCCGGCTGGCGCGGGTTAAGTTTGTCGCGAGTTCCGCACGCAAAGGAAAGCACTTAATGTGCTTTCCGTCTTGCGCAGGACTGTAGAGCAGCAAACTTAACCGCGCCAGCCGGCCCCGGAGACCCTCCCGGAGGGACCGAAAAACTTTTTCCAAAAAAAGTTGTTGCGCGGCGGACAGACTTCTGTGTATACTAATCCCCGCAGCGCACGCGAGCGGAAACAAACGCGAACGACTGCCTGGGGAGTTAGCTCAGTTTGGTTAGAGCGCCGGCCTGTCACGTCGGAGGTCGCGGGTTCGAGCCCCGTACTTCCCGCCAACGCAATTAAAGCCACGTCTTCGGACGTGGCTTTTTGCGTTTAATAGGCCATCGATCTTATATGCCTCTTTATTCAAATCACCACATTTGCAACGAGTGAGTCAGCGCCGCCTGATGCGTGTGTTCAAACAGGGGGTTTGTTGCGCAACATCTGTTCAATGAAGCAGGGGGTTAGGTTATACTAAATTGCACTGTAGGCCGCATCCGATGCATTTCGCTCCAAGCGCGGCACTCAGTGGATATCCGATTTACCATTTGGATGTCCTAGCGGTCATTTAGCGTCTCGACACAAGTTCGGCCCCGGAGCTCGTTCGAGCTGTTCGTATTCCTTGAAAGGGGAAACATGGACATATCGAGGAAGACTGATTACGCCCTTCGTATGCTGGCGATGCTTGCCGAGGATCCGGAGCGTTTGCTTTCTGTTCGCACCGCTGCCGAAGAGGTCAATGTCCCGTATTCGTTTGCCCGCTCGATTCAGCACGGTTTGGTCCAGGCCGGTATTGTGGAGAGCTTGCGTGGCGTCCACGGTGGCATGCGTCTCCAGGTCAGTCCGGACGACGTCACTATCCGCCAGGTCGTCGAGGCTGTTCAGGGTCCTATGGTTATGAACGATTGCACCGCGCCCGATGGTGACTGTGCGCGCATGGGCACGTGCTGCTATCATCCCCTGTGGGCCGGAGCCCAGGCGTTGATGCGCGACTACCTCGATTCCGTTTCGCTGGGCGATATCGTCGCTCACCGCCAGTTCCCGGCCGTCGATCCCAAGTTCGCCGATCGCGATGCGTTTCCCGAGTACGCTGCCTGCGCGTACGCTTGCCGGGAGGAATAGCGCCGCATAAGGAGTATTGCTATGATTCAGGACCCCTTTCGTTCGATGATTCGTTCGGAAGGGGTCCTGCGTTATCGCGACCTTCCGTGGCGCCGCACGCGCGACCCGTATATCATCTGGCTCTCCGAGGTCATGCTGCAGCAGACGCAGGTGCCGCGCGTAGAGGCGCGCATGCCGGAGTGGCTCGATCGCTTCCCGACCGTCCAGGCGCTCGCTCAGGCCGCCCCTTCCGATGTCTTGGACGCGTGGCAGGGGATGGGCTACAATCGCCGCGCCCTGGCGCTTCACAGGGCTGCACAGTGCGTTGTGGAGGACTGGGACGGGGAGTTTCCACGCGAGGCGCATGATCTGGTCGCGCTGCCCGGTATTGGCCCGGCAACGGCGCAGGGTATCCGTTCGTTTGCGTTCGATCTTCCTGGTGTGTATCTGGAGACCAACGTGCGCACGGTCTTTTTGCATCATTTCTTTCCCGATGTGCCGGCCGTTCCCGATCGCGAGCTGGTGCCGCTGATTCAAGCTGCCTGTCCGGCGGCCCCTGGTGCGGTGGCGGATGAGATTGCGCCCTTTGCCGCGCCCCAAGACGATGCCGACACGCCGCGCGCGTGGTATTACGCGTTGCTGGATTACGGTGCATATCTTAAAAAAACACTGCCCAATCCGTCCAGGCGATCGGCGGGCTATAGCCGTCAGTCCAAGTTTGAGGGCTCGCGTCGCCAAAAGCGCGCCCACATTGTGCGCATGTTGCTGGCGGCGCGCGACGGGCAGCCCGCAGGCATTACGCTCGATGAAGCTGTTGCAGGCGTTAACGAGATGGAGGTGGCAGCCGGCCGAGAGCCGGTTGAGTGCGAGCTGGTCGCAAGCATTCTTGCCGATTTGGAACGCGAGGGCTTTTGCCGCTCCGAGGGCGATCGTTGGCTGAGTGTATAGCTCGCTCAAATCTGAAGAACAGGATTGTAAGGTTTAGATTTTCGGCATGAGGGCATCCTAAAGACAAGGCCGCTCAAAGCCTATGGGCGGCACGTGTTGAAGGGAAGTACACCTATGGATTTTGAGAACTCTCAGACCAAGAAGAACCTCGAGACCGCTTTTGCCGGTGAGTCCCAGGCGCACACCAAGTATCGCTACTATGCATCCAAGGCCAAAAAGGACGGCTACGTTCAGATCTCGAACATCTTTGCTGAGACGGCGGGAAACGAGTCCGAACACGCCAAGCTGTGGTTTAAGTATCTGCATGACGGAGCCGTTCCGGGCACTCTGGACAACCTGCGCGACGCTGCCGCGGGCGAGAACTACGAGTGGACCACGATGTATGACGAGTTTGCCAAGACCGCCGAGGAGGAGGGCTTTGCCGAGATTGCCGCAAAGTTCCGTGGTGTCGCCGCCGTCGAGAAGGCCCACGAGGAGCGCTACAACAAACTCGTCGAGCGCATTGAGTCGGGCGAGGTGTTTGAGCGCGAGGGCGTAAAGGTGTGGAAGTGCCTGAACTGCGGGCACCTGCATGTTGGTGCCGAGGCGCCCGAGGTGTGCCCGGTGTGCAACCACCCGAAGGCGTACTTTGAGGAGCAAGTGGTGAACTACTAGCGCGTGGCGCTGGCTGCTGCGGAGCGCAGGGCGGGGGAAATACCTTTCCCTCTCGCTCACGGCTCCGCAGGGTCGCGCGAGGCAAAGGTATTTCCCCCGCCCTGCGCTCCGGCTTTGGGTCGTCGCGTGCTCGTTACTGAAAAGCTGATTAGAAGTTTGTGTGCCGCCCCTTTTGGGGCGGCACGTTTTTGTGTGGGGTCCCTGTCTCCACACTTTTCGTCAAGCTTTTGGTCAGCTTTTGGTTAGTTTGCGGGTTGGCGGAAGGGCAAAAGATCATTCGATAAAAAAGCTCAAAGAAAGTGCTGGTAGGGGAGTTGTTGAGGTTTTCGACAGCTTTTGTCAACAAGAAACTTTGCAGCTATTGCTACGGATTGCGTTGCCGTGGCCTTGGCGGTGCGGGATGCTGGGCGTAAGCGTCGAATGCTCCGATTGAGGAGGCCAACATGGATCTGTTTCTTGAGACCCCGCAGCAACAAGCCGAGCGCATGTTACGCCAGCAGCAACGGCTTATGGAGATGCAAATGCAAGGGGTGGCCGTCCAGCCTCGTGCGCAAAACGCTGCGCCCCCGGTTTCGCCTGCGGGCGGATCGGCGCCAGAGAACTATTCCGTACAACAAGATTCGTATGCGCAGGAGCTTGCGTTCGACAAGCGACGTTCGCGTCGCCGTCGCTGGGGCCAGCGCCTGCGTACGCTGGCGATGATCGTGCTGATCCCGTTGGGACTCGCGGCAATCTTCTTGGCCTCATATGCCCTTACGTGCATTCTCAACGGCGCCTCGCCCAGTGAGGTGCTTGAACACTTGGCGGCTCTCGGCCAGCGCTTAGGCGATGTCGCAGCAACCATCCACGCCAGCTGGGAGAGTTAGCGTTTGTCACATTAGGACTTCTAGGGTGTAGGGATTATCGCCACGAGTAAAATTCTTGCATCCTGCGGGTCCTGCCGTGCGATTGAATAGTATTATTGATGATGAATAAAAATAGGATTTTGCTATGTATAAGCAGGATTTAGAGCAGACTCTTTTGGGCATTGACGAAGAGGCGGAGCTGGAAATAGGTCCAAGAGACGATAGGCCGAGCGTTGTATTGGTGGGAGGAAGCGCCTTCATGCTAAACGATGTGACGAATCGGTCGGTTACACATGACATTGATGTGTTTGAGGCAGACAGGTGCCTCCGCGAGATCATAGCTCGATACCCCGAGGTGAATGGTATGGCGGTAGCATATTGTAATCAGATGCCATTCAATTACGAAGATCGTTTGATTCCCTTGGATATTGGGGCGCGTTTTATCAGGTACTTTACGCCATCCTTGGAGGACCTGGCGGTAATGAAGCTCTATGCCTACCGTCCGAACGACATCGTCGATCTTCATAGTCAGGCATTCGTCGACCGACTTGATTGGGGGCTGCTCGAACGGCTTATATTCGACGAGGGCGAGGCGCTGGCGTCGTCGCCTTCGGAGCGGAGTTATCAAGAGATGGTCTGCGCATACAGGCAATACAAAAAGGAGGTGCTCGGTTGAATCTGACCTTTGAGGGATTCTTAAAAGGCTATTGCCGAGAGCTGTCCGGACAGCAGTCACTGAGTTTTAGAAAACTGGTTGAGCAGGCGATGACGGTTGCGCCGCGCGTGGCGGAGCCTCTGTTTTTGCTCGCTTTGGCGCAAGGAAAAGCCGAATACGTTCTGGGCTTATCCGAGGGCTCGTGGATGGAAGAAGATTACCGAGGCGTTTTGTCCTTGTACGGTCAAGCGGGTAGCATGGCGTCTCTATGCACCAAAAGTGAGCTCCCTAATCGTTATACCAACGTTTGGCGTGCGTATAGAGCGGTGAAGGAAAAGTCGGTGGCGGACAGAAGGATCAACGCCCTGATGCGAAAAAGAACATTGGGGGCGCTAGGGGAATCGGGTGTAACGCGCTACGGTCTCTGCCGCGATTTGAATCTGAATAAGGGAAACGTGTACGCATACTTAGCCGGTGATGACTCGAAGGTGAGCAGGAAGACAGCGCGTCGCATTATGGAATATGCGGAGGAGAGAAGCACCCAAGAAGGGGCCGGGCGCCCGGTGCGTGTGGCGGGGTAAGATTGATCGCGGTTTTGATTGATGATCGATTGAGTTTGTTGGGCGGAGACTATGTCTGCTATTGATATCGTGCTTGTTGTGATCGCCTTGGTGGCGGTGGGGGTTGCTGTGGCTTGTGCCCTGCAGCTCAAGGGCCTTCGCGCCGAGCTGCGGGAGCGTGGCGATAGCGGAACAGAGATGCTGGCTGCGCTCGAGCAGGCCAATAACGCGCTCGGCACCCTGAACGTCGCGTTGGCAGAAACCCGCCGCACAGCAAATGCCATCGCGCAGCAGCAGACGACCGATGCGGCCGTAGGGCAACAGCGTTACCTGACCATTGCGCGCGAGTTCTCGCAGGCCGGCGACCGTATGGATGACCTGCGCCGCGAGACGGCCCAACAGCTCGGCGCCAACCGCGAGGGTATCGAGCACCGCCTGGACAAGGTGCGCGAGACGGTCGATGCCCAGCTGGGCGCCATCCGCAAGGACAACAACGTGCAGCTCGACCAGATGCGCGCGACGGTGGACGAGAAGCTCTCCCGTACGCTCAACGATCGCCTGTCTGCATCGTTTAAGCAGGTGAGCGACCAGCTCGAGGCTGTGTACAAGGGTTTGGGCGATATGCAGTCCATTGCCACCGGCGTGGGCGACCTCAAGCGCGTGCTGGGCAACGTCAAGGCGCGTGGCATTTTGGGCGAGGTACAGCTGGGTGCAATCCTGGCGGACATCCTTACGCCCGACCAGTATCTGGAAAATGTCGCCACCAAGCCCGGCGCCTCGGAGCGCGTTGAGTTTGCCGTTAAGCTGCCGGTAGACGGGGGCGATCCCGTGCTGCTGCCGATTGACTCCAAATTCCCGGGCGATGCGTACGAGCATCTGCTCGACGCGCAGGAGTCGGGTGATGCCGAGGCGGTGGCCACCGCGCGCAAGACGCTCGACGCCATGGTGAAACGCGAGGCAAAGGACATCTGCGAAAAGTACCTGAGCGTGCCCGCGACCACCAATTTTGGCATTATGTTCGTGCCGTTTGAGGGCCTGTACGCCGAGGTCGTCAGCCGCCCCGGGCTTATCGAGACCCTGGGCCGCGACTATCACGTCAACGTTGCCGGCCCCAGCACCATGGCGGCCATCCTCAACAGCCTGCAGATGAGCTACCAGACGTTTAAATTGCAAAAACGCACCGATGACGTGCTGCGCGTGCTCTCTGCCGTCAAGGCCGAGCTGCCGCGCTATCAGGCGGCGCTGCGCCGCGCCCAGCAGCAGATTGAGACCGCAGGAAAGACGGTCGAGGGCATCATCACCACGCGTACCAACGTTATGGAGCGCAAGCTCAAGGATATCGACGCGCTGGAAGACGCGCGGGAGGCCGACGAGATCTTGGGACTCACGTCTGCGGAGCTGCTCGCAGACCAAAAAGACGAGGACTAGCTGCATCTGACGGCGGGGCGCCTGCGCAAGCGCGGGACGCGGGCGCTTTTCGCGTTGCACTTGCCTGAAGTGCGCTTTAGTGTGCAACAATGGCGTTTCGCCCTATCAGACGCGAAAGGAAGCCCATGTCTCAGAGAAACACCAGTCCGCTCAAACGCTCCACCGTGCGCCGCACGCTGCAGCGTTTTTGGGACGTCACGCGCACGCAGCCGCTGATCGTCTTTCTCTCGGTGTTCTCGTCGGCGGGCTACATCTTTTTGCTCACGTTTGCCAACACCTACGTGATGGCCCTCATCGTCGACCGCGTCCAAGCGGGTTCCGTGGCGGGCGATCAAGTATTCGAGGTCTTTGGTCCCTACATTCTGGCGCTCGTGCTCGTTAACCTAGTGGGCCAGATCCTCTCCAAGCTGCAGGACTACACCGTCTACAAGCTCGAGATTGCGGGTAACTATCACTTGGCGCGCCTGTGCTTCGACACGCTCTCCAATCAATCCATGACATTTCACACCAGCCGCTTTGGCGGATCGCTTGTGAGCCAGACGAGTCGTTTTATGAGCGGCTATACGGGGCTGGTAGACGTGACGGTGTATTCGCTCATTCCCACCATCACCTCGGTTGTCTGCACGGTGGCGGCGCTCGCTCCGGTGGTGCCGACGTTTACCGTGATCCTGGTGGGCATCATGGTCGTCTACATTGCGTTTGTCTGGCTTATGTACAAGCGCATCATGCCGCTTTCGGCCGCGACGTCCGCCGCGCAGAACAAGCTGTCGGGCGTGCTGTCCGACGCGGTCACGAATATCCTGGCCGTCAAGACCTGTGGGCGCGAGGACTTTGAGCGCGACCTGTTCGATGCCGCCGACCGCGCCGCGCGCGACGCCGAAACGGTTTCGATGCACGCCATGATGCAGCGCAACTTTACGACCTCGGGCCTTATCGTCATCACCATGGCCGTGGTGAGTGTGTTCGTCGCGGGTGGCAACGCGTGGTTTGGCATTTCGGCCGGCGCGCTCGTCATGATCTTTACCTATACGTACAACCTCACCATGCGTCTGAACTACGTAAGCTCCATGATGCAGCGCATCAACCGCGCGCTGGGCGATGCGGCCGAGATGACGCGCGTGCTGGACGAGCCGCGTCTGGTGGCAGACGACGAGAACGCTCCCGAGCTTAAAGTGACCGAAGGTGCGATTGATTTTGAGCACCTGAGCTTTGCATACCGTGACGCCGCGGCGGGCGAGAACGTGTTCGACGACCTGACGCTTCACGTGGCGGCGGGCCAGCGCGTGGGCCTGGTGGGTAAATCGGGCTCGGGCAAGACGACGCTCACCAAGCTGCTGTTGCGCTTGGACGATGTGCAGGGCGGCCGCGTGCTCGTGGACGGCCAGGACGTCTCGCGCTGCACGCAGCAGAGCCTGCGCCGCCAGGTTGCCTACGTGCCGCAGGAGGCGCTGCTGTTCCATCGCTCCATTCGCGAGAATATCGCCTACGGCCGCCCCGACGCAACCGACGAGCAGATTCGCGAGGCCGCGCGCCTGGCCAATGCGACCGAGTTTATCGACCGCCTGCCCAACGGCTTTGACACCATGGTGGGCGAGCGCGGCGTCAAGCTTTCGGGCGGCCAACGTCAGCGCGTGGCCATCGCCCGCGCTATCCTGACCGACGCGCCGATCCTGGTGCTCGACGAGGCGACGTCTGCCCTCGACAGCGAGTCCGAGGCGCTGGTGCAGGAGGCGCTCGAGAACCTGATGCGCGGTCGCACCTCCATTGTGGTGGCGCATCGCCTGTCCACCGTGGCGGCGCTCGATCGCATCGTGGTGCTGGCGGACGGCGAGATTGTCGAGGACGGTACGCATGCGCAGCTTGTCGAGGCAGGCGGCGAGTATGCGAGCCTGTGGGGCCGCCAGACCGGCGCATTTTTGGAGGCTTAAGGCCCCCGTACGTGGGACAATCGTTTCCGTGAAGTTATGTTTCTGCCGAGCCGAGGAGTCGTTATGCCACGCGAGACCAATGCCGCCAAACGCGAGCGCGCCGTTGAGGTGTGCGAGCGCCTCAACCGTCGCTATGGCCCGGTTGAGTGCTTTTTGGACCACGAGAATCCCTTTAGGCTGCTCATCGCGGTGCTGCTCTCGGCGCAGACGACCGATGCACAGGTCAACAAGGTGACGCCGCGGCTGTTTGCCCAGTGGCCCACGCCCGAGGCCATGGCGGGGGCGAGCGTGGCCGATGTGGCCGACACCATTAAGTCACTCGGCTTTTATAAGAGCAAGGCCAAGCACGCCGTGGAGGCCGCGCAGATGATCGTTGCCGATTACGGCGGCGAGGTGCCGGCCGACATGAAGGAGCTCGTCAAGCTACCGGGTGTGGGGCGCAAAACGGCGAACATCGTGCTCAACGTGGGGTTTGGCATTGTCGAGGGCATCGCGGTCGATACGCACGTCAACCGCATCGCGCACCGCCTGATGCTGAGCCCCAAGACGCATGCCAAAGAGCCGCTCAAGACCGAGCAAGATCTGCTCAAGATTTTGCCGCACGAGTATTGGGAGTCGGTCAACCACCAGTGGATCACCTTTGGCCGCGAGATCTGCGACGCTCGCAAACCTAAGTGCGACGAGTGCCCGCTGGCAGACCTTTGCCCCAGCGTACGGGTGAGCTAGGTTACAAGGGCAGGCCGCCACTCTTGCGTATCTCCGGGCGGTACAAATCGGGACGCGGCCGGTGACCACGGCGCTCGCTATGACTCCCGAAGCAAGAACTCTTCTGCCGGCACAACCGATGCCCCCTCGGTATCGTAGCGCTCGGAGCCGTGATATACGACGGCTCGGTCCTTTGCGGGAATGCCAAGTTCGGAACCAACAGAGCGTAGGTGTCGAGCGAATGTGTCGCGGTAGGTAGCGCCCGATTTGATTTCGAACGCCTGTGGGCGAGCCGGCTCTGTTAGATCGATAAGGTCGATCTCTCGTTTGCTGTCGTCGCGATAAAAGGCAAGCGTGGGCTCGAGGCCTCTGTTGAGGTATGCCTTCTGGCGTTCCGAGACAACGAGGTTTTCGAATATTTCCCCGCTTAGGGGGTGGTTCATGAGACTGCGCTCGTCTTGAATGCCAAGCAGATGGCAAAGTAGTCCCGTGTCGTAGAAGTACAATTTTGGCGCTTTGGTAAGCCGCTTGCGCATGTTTCCAGCATATGGTTGAAGCAGGAACACCAAATAGCTTGATTGCAGGATCGAAAGCCACGAGCTGATCGTCGCCGTGGCGACTCCCACATCAGCGGCGAGTCTTGATAGGTTGAGCAGCCCTCCCACGCAAGCCGCGCACAGCCCGATCATTTTTCTAAAGGAGCTCAGGTTGCGCACGTCGAGAAGGCCGCCCGCGTCGCGTTCCACATAGGTCATAAGGTAATTTTGGTAGAACATATCGGTGGGGATGCCCGCATCGTATATGCGCGGGTATCCCCCGCGAATCAGGTAGGTGTCAAGCGAGATTTGCGTGTCGCTGAGCTCCTGGTAGGAGAGAGGCAGGAGTTTGAGCATGCCGACGCGCCCGGCAAGCGATTGCTGGATGTTGTGCATGAGCAAAAAGTTTTGCGAGCCGGACAATACATACTGGCCGGTCTTTCCGCGTTCGTCGGAGGCGACCTGAATCATGCTGAACAGCTCCGGTGCATATTGGGCCTCGTCGATGATCAGATGATCGGGGCGCCTGCTGATAAAGCCGACGGGGTCATCGAGTGCGGCGCGACGGACTTCCGGGTTCTCGAGGTTGAGATATTCATATTCAGGAAAAACGGCCTTGATGAGAGTTGACTTGCCGCTTTGGCGTGGCCCCGTAAGCGAGACGACGGGGAACCATTCTGACATGTCGCGTAGCTTATGAGCCATGGTTCGCTCAATCATTTTTAATGCCCTTCGTGTCTTGCATCGCATGCTCGCAGGCATGCTTTTGGTTCGAAAGCCTCGTGCTGAGTTTGTCGGTATCCGCCGGGTTTCGTGGCAGGTCTTCGGGATTTGCCACATTGTCAAGGCAAAACAACCATAATTGCTAACTAGAAGTTACCACAACTATAAAGTAGGAATTGCCATAATTACAAAGTAGCACAGGTGGCAGCTGATAATTGATGCTGTCCGATCAGGCTGTTTTGTGCCGAGGGCGTTCAGGCATGCGCGTTTTGGGGTAGCTGTTTGGCGTGCGCTGGCGTGTCCATCTCATGCGCTACCATGACAGGCAATGAAATCCGCCGCATACCCGCCGAGCTTGCCCCGGCGGGCTTTTGGCGTTGCAATGCCGGAGGAACAGCATGCTCATTCACCGTATAGCCGCTCAGCTCTACACTGCCGAGGCACTGCAGACCGTCGAGGCCGGACTCGATGCTGGCGAGGACGTGACGCTGGCTGTGTCGCAGTCGGGCCGCACGCTTATGGCGGCCGCCCAGTTTGCGCGCCGTCCGCGCCCGACGGTCTATATCGTGAGTGGCGAGGATGCGGCTGATCGCGCCGCGCGCAGCCTTGCCGCCTACGTGGGCTTGGCGCATGTGTGCCGTTTTCCTGAGCGCAAGGACTATCCGTGGCGCGAGCAGGCGCCCGACGACGCCGTGGTGGCGCAGCGCTGCGAGGCTCTGGGGCGCATCGTGCGCGGGGACAACTGCATCATGGTTGCCTCGGCCCGTGCGCTGCTGCGCTGCGTGCCGCCGGTCGAGAGTCGCTACTGGGAGTCCACCACTTTTGCGGTGGGCGAGGAGATTCCTTTTGACGAGGTGCCGCAGCGCCTGGTGGGCATGGGCTACACCAATGCCGGCGCCGCCGACGCGCCCGGTCTGTTCCGCGTGCACGGCGACACCGTCGAGGTGTTTCCCGCACAGGAAAAGGCGCCCGTGCGCATCGAGTTCTTTGGCGACGAGATTGACCGCATCCGCCGCATGGTGAGCTCCACGGGCCAAACCATCGGCAACGAGGACAGTATCGAGATCTTCCCCTGCCGTGAGCTGGCGCTTACCGACGATGCCGTCCACAACATGCATGTGGCGCTCTACCGCGCAAGCCAGGACGATAGCAAGTTGGCGGCGCTGCTCGAGATGGTGGATGCGCGCATCGTCACGCCCGAGCTCGACCGCTTTTTGCCGGTGATGTACGGCCAGACCGTGAGCCCGTTGGCACACGTGAGTGGCAAGGCGCTTGTGGTTTTGTCCGAGCCGCGCTCGCTGTTCGACGACTGCCTGCGTGCCTACGAGGATATCGAGGCCCGTGCCGGCGAGGCGGGGATTGACCGCCTGGACGGTCTGTACGTGCGCGCTCAACAGCTCGATTTTGGTGCCCAGCAGCGCCTGAACTATGTGAGCCTCATTCGTGCCGGCGGCGCGGTGACGGCCGAGCTCAAGATTGAGCAGCCTGCCATCGCAGGCTCGGACAACCGTTTTATGACGCGCATCCAGGAGGTCGTGGGCAAGCGCTATGCCTGCGTGTTTGCCATTCCCGACCGCGGCGCGCGTGAGTCGATGGAGCTCACCTTTGGCGACGAGGGCATTACCTTTGAGGAATCGCTGACCGCGGCGCCCGAAAATGCCGGCGCCATCGGCGAGCGCGTACGCGTGGCAACGGCGGATTCTGCCGATCGCGCTGCCCGCCAGGAAGCCCATGCTGCAATTCGCGAGCGTAAGGCCGACGCACTCAACGCCCGCTCGCTCGAGGCGGGCGCGGCCCAGGCTGCCGCCGGTGCCGCCGTGCCCACCATCTCGCGCGGGCGCGTGACCTTTGTCGATGCCGCCCTGCCGCAGGGCGTGGTGGTGCCCGATGCCAACCTGGCCGTGTTCTCGATCGCCGACCTCAACGCCCGTATGGATGCCAACCGCGCGCGCAGCCGCCGCAAGGTGGACATTACGCAGATCACCTTCCCGTTTAAGCCGGGCGACTACGTGGTGCACGCCACTCACGGCATCGCACTCTTTAGCGAGATTGCGCGTCAGGAAGTGGGCGGCAAAGAGCGCGACTACTTTTTGCTGGAATATGCCGACGGCGACAAGCTCTACGTGCCGCTCGAGCAGGTCGACCGTATCACGCGCTATGTTGGCCCCGACGGCGACAAACCGCGCCTGACCAGGCTCAACACAGCCGACTGGACGCGCGCCACCAACAAGGCGCGCAAGAATGCCAAAAAGCTGGCGTTTGACCTGGTCGACCTGTATACGCGCCGCTCATCAATCGCGGGTATCGCCTGCCCGCCTGACACGCCCGAGCAGATCGAGATGGAGGAGAGCTTTCCTTACGACGAGACGCGCGACCAGCTGGAGGCCATCGCCGACATTAAGGCCGATATGGAGGCGCCCAAGCCCATGGACCGCCTGCTGTGCGGCGACGTGGGCTTTGGCAAAACCGAGGTCGCCCTGCGCGCGGCGTTTAAGTGCGTGGACTCCGGCCGCCAGGTCATGGTGCTCTGCCCCACGACCATTCTGGCCCAGCAGCACTACGAGACGTTCTTTGAGCGCTTTGCCCCGTTTGGCCTTGAAGTCGAGGTACTCAGCCGCTTCCGCACCCCGGCGCAGCAAAAGCGCGCGCTCAAGGCGTTTGCCGAGGGCACGATCGACGTGCTCATCGGCACGCACCGTCTGCTTTCGGCCGATGTGAACCCCAAGAACCTGGGCCTGGTGATCATCGACGAGGAGCAACGCTTTGGCGTGCAGCACAAGGAACAGCTCAAGAACCTGCGCGAGCAGATTGACGTGCTCACGCTTTCGGCAACGCCGATTCCGCGAACCATGCAGATGGCCACGAGCGGCGTGCGCGACATGAGCCTGATTACCACGCCGCCCACCGGGCGCCGTCCCGTGATCGTGCACGTGGGGGAGTACGACCCCGATGTAGTGAGCGCGGCGATTCGCCTGGAGGTGGGCCGCGGCGGCCAGGTGTACTACGTGTCCAACCGCGTCAAGACCATCGACGACGCCGTGGCGCGCGTACACGAGGCCGCGCCCGAGGCGCGCGTGGGCGTGGCGCACGGCAAGATGAGCCCGCGCGAGGTCGAGGACGTGATGATCGAGTTCGCGACCAAAAAGATCGACGTGCTCATCGCCACGACCATTGTGGAGAGCGGCATCGACAACGCGACCGCCAACACGCTCATCATCGAGGATTCGCAGCGTCTGGGCCTGGCGCAGCTCTATCAGCTCAAGGGCCGCGTGGGCCGCTCTGCCACGCAGGCCTACGCGTACTTTATGTTCCCGGGCGAGCTGCCACTCACCGAGGAGGCCACGGCGCGCCTGACCGCACTTTCCGAGTTCCAGGACCTGGGCAGCGGCATGCGCATCGCCATGCGCGACCTGGAGATTCGCGGTGCCGGCTCGCTGATGGGCGCCGAGCAGCACGGCAACCTGTCGAGCGTGGGCTTTGACCTGTTTACGCAGATGTTGGGCCAGGCCGTGGCCGAGGCGCGCGGCGATGACGACGCCGGCGTGGAGGCGGCGAGCGTGGGTATTAACCTGCCGGCCGACTACTTCTTGTCCGAGGAGTACCTGCCGGCGGTGGATCAGCGCGTGCTCGTGTACCGTAAGCTCGCAGCGGCCGAGGACCTCGAGAGCATCGACGAGGTGCAGGAAGAGACCGAGGCCGCGCATGGTGAGCTGCCGTTGGCGGGACTCAACCTGTTCAACCGCGCGCGCATCCGTATCCGCGGCGAGCGTCTGGGGCTCGAGAGCGTCACGCTCAGTGGCGGCCGCATCACGTTTTTGGGCGTAGACGTGCCCAAGAAGGTGGCCTTTGAGCTTAAGACCCGCTATGGCGCGGTGAACTTCCCCAAGAGCCGCAAGCTGTCGGTGCCCTACAAGGCGGGTGCCGGCGCGGGCAGCGGCCTGGGTCGCGGCCTCGACGCCAACGACGGCACCGGCCCCGTGGCCGCGGCGCTCATGCTGCTGCAGCAGCTGGGTGCGAGCGACGACGACTAGCGGGTCGACGCTGCAAACGCCCCATTTGGGCAATCTGGTTCCATCGAAAGGAAAGCATGTTCGGGTACATCTACAAGAAAGACGTCGCTGCTATCGCGGTTATCCTTGCCCTTTGCCTGGGCGTGGGCAGCTTCTTCGATTATCAGATCTCGAGTGCGCTGTTCAGCGTCGGCAGCATGTACGGTCGCTTTGTCGAGGCGGCCGGCGAGCTGCCGTTTGAGCTGACGGCGAGCGTCGCGGGCGTTATGCTCGTGCGCGCGGTGCGTCCCGACTCCGGGGGGAGCAAATGGCTCGCCGTGCTCGGCATCCTCGTCAACGTTGGCCTAGCCGGCTACGAGATCGTTTCGTCCCTGCGGGTTGGCGGCAAACTCATTGCCGTTCAGCTGGTGCTGACGTTTGCGTTGGTCATCGCAGCCAACTTCATCGCCTACCGCCTTACGCACGACACCGCGCCTGACGAGCTCACACGCTGGGCGTTGATGGTACTTGCCGTGTGGGTCGCTCAGGCCATTATCCTCAACGTGATTGTTAAGCCGCTGTGGTCGCGCCCGCGCATGCGCGTGATCGAGGTCACGCCGGGGCTCAATTTTCAGCCGTGGTGGGTGATCGGCAACCCCGACAAGTGGGCCTATATTGCCGCTGGCGTGATCAAGGACGGCTTCAAGTCGTTTGCGAGCGGACACACGGCGCACGCGGCGATCGGCCTTATGCTCGCCGGGCTTCCCGCAGCGGCCTTTAAGGAAAAGCCGTCGCGCCGCCGCGTGGTCTTTTGGACGGCGGCTGTGGTCGCGGCGCTCGTCGCCTTTGGCCGCATCGTGATCGGGGCGCACTTTTTGAGTGACGTGAGCTGCGGCTTTGCCCTGGTGCTGGCGCTTGAGTGCCTTGCCGCGCGTATTGCCTATCCCAACGGCGTACAATAGCTCCGTTTGAATCATCTGGCCGATACCCGGTAAGAGAGGATTGCCATGCTCGCGTTTAACAACGATTATTCTCACGGCGCACATCCGGCGGTGCTGCAGGCGCTCGTCGACACCAATATGGAGCCGCAGCCCGGCTACGGTACCGATGCACATACCGAGCGTGCCAAGCAACTTATTCGCGAGGCCTGCCAGGCCCCCGATGCCGACGTGTTTTTTCTGGTGGGCGGCACGCAGGCCAACGCGACGGTGATCGACATGCTGCTCGCGCCGTACGAGGGCGTCGTTGCTGCCGAGACCGGCCACGTCGCCTGCCACGAGGCGGGCGCCATCGAGTTTGGCGGCCACAAGGTGCTCACCATCCCCGGCTACGAGGGCAAGATGCACGCCGAGGATCTCGAGAACTATATCCAGGTGTTCTACGAAAACGAGAGCTACGAGCACACGGTGTTTCCGGGCGCCGTGTACGTGAGCCTGTCGACCGAGTACGGCACGCTGTACTCCAAGGCCGAGCTCGTGGCGATTCACGCGGTGTGCCAGAAGCATGAGATTCCGCTGTTTGTGGACGGTGCTCGCCTGGCCTATGCGCTGGCGGCCGATGAGTGCGACATTACCCTGTCCGAGCTGGCGCAGCTATGCGACGTGTTCTACATCGGTGGCACCAAGTGCGGCGCACTCTGCGGCGAGGCTGTGGTGTTCTGCGGCATGCACGCCCCGGCGCATCCCATTCCGCGTATTAAGCAGCATGGCGCGCTGCTTGCCAAGGGCCGCCTGACGGGCGTGCAGTTTGAGGCGCTCTTTACCGACGGCCTGTATTTTGAGATTGGTCGCCAGGCGATCGAAACCGCGCAGGCGCTTCGTCGCGTGCTGCACGAGCGCGGCTACCAGTTCTTCTTGGAGACGCCGACCAACCAGCAGTTCGTGATTCTGCCCAACGAGGACATGGCCCGCATTCGCGAGCATGCCTCGATCGAGTACTGGGAAAAGTACGACGAGACCCACACGGTGGTGCGTTTTTGCACCAGCTGGGCCACGACGCAGGAGGACATCGACGCGCTGGCGGCTGTCCTGTAGCCTGATGTAATGACGAGGGGCCGCCTTGCGCTTGGATTTGGCGCAGGGCGGCCTTTGCTTTTGGGGGAGAAGGGTTGTATGACCGAGATGTCCGAGCCGACGATCCGCCTGGCGACGCCCGAAGACGCGTCGGCGTTGCTTGCTATCTATGAGCCGTATGTGCGCCAGACGGCGATTACCTGCGAATACGAGGTGCCGAGCGTTGAGGAGTTCGCCGGGCGCATCGAGCGTACGCTCAAGCGCTATCCGTATTTGGTGATGGAGCTGGACGGGCATCCGGTAGGCTATGCCTATGTGAGTCCGCTTAACAGCCGCGAGGCATACGACTGGTCGGTCGAGACGTCGATCTACCTGGCGCGCGACGTGCGCCACGGCGGGTTGGGCCGCAAGCTGCACGACGCGCTCAAGCAATGTCTGATCGCGATGGGCATCACCAACATGTGCGCGCTCATTGCCGTGCCGCACGACAAGGACGACGAATATCTGACGCATAACAGTCAGGATTTCCATGCCCATATGGGGTATCGCCTGGTGGGCGCCTTCGACCGCTGTGCCCAAAAGTTCGGCCGCTGGTACGACATGTGCTGGATGGAACTGGTCCTAGCCGAGCGCACACCCAACCAACCCAAGCCAACCTGGTTCCCCGACCTCCTTGCCTAAAACCACCACAATGGGGACAGGCACCTTTGTGGTGGTTTCTCTTAAAAATCGGTCGTTTTTGGCGCGTTAACCCTAAAAACCACCACAAAGGTGCCTGTCCCCATTGTGGTGGTTTTCGATTGGTTAGCCGATGGGCTCGGTGTATTTGGCGCGGTCGGTGCGCTGGATGCGCTTGGAGACATGGAGCGGGCGGCCGTCGGTGTCGTAGACGTAGTCGGTGATCAGGATCAGCGCCTGCCCGCGCTTGACGTTGAGCAAAAACGCCTCGTTTTGCGAGGCGTAGCACACCTCAAAGGTCTTATGCCCCTGTGCCGGCGCGCGATGGAATTCTTGGCGCAGCGTCGCGTAGAGCGAACCATTGATATCGCGATCGATGAGTGCTTCAAAGCTCGGTGGTAGATAGGTAGTCTCCAGGCACAGCGGCGCATCGTCCAGATAACGCAGACGGACAAGTTTGACGAGCTTGCTGCCCACGGTGACATCGAAGAACTTGGCAGCATTGCCCGCGGCCTTGGCAAAGCCCGAGTCCACCGTGCGCGTGGTGGGCTTCATGCCCTGACCCTGGACCTGTGCCGTATAGCTCGAAAACACCAGGTTGTTCTCGTGGAGCGCCGGCGTGTCGGCCACAAAGGCGCCGCGCCCGCGCTCGGTGCGAACCAGGCCCTCATCAGCTAGTACCTTAAGGGCATGGCGCACGGTGCTGCGCGACAGACCCGATTCGTCCATGAGTTCCATCTCGGACGGCAGCTTGTCTCCACGTGCGTAGGTGCCGGAGGCGATGCGGTCGCGCAGTATGCCCGCCAAGCGCTCGTATTGGGTCAGTCTCTTTTTAGATGAAGCGTTCATGCGATCAACCTGTATCTAACTTGTATACGTATCTAATCAAGCATGTATTCAATACAACAACAAAACCGCTGGTATCCAGTTATCGAAAACCGCATCAGCAAAATTTCTAAGACAAATATAGCATACAACTAGTCGACATAACCAAAACATGTATGTAACTTGTATGCCATCGAGAGCATCAAACGAGAAGAAAGGCTGATGCACGATGACCACTCAGGAACAGGTTAAGGACGTCGTCTCCCAGGTTTTGGCTGACAAGGCGGACAAGGGCGGTATCAAGCGCGTCGTGTGGATTGGCGCCGGCGGATCCAACGGCGGCAACTATCCTGCCCAGTACTTTATGGAGCACGAGGCCACGCAGGTCGTGAGCTCCAGCTACACCAGCAACGAGTTCGTGCACGCAACCCCTGCCTACGTCAACGAGAACACCTTGGCCGTCGTCGTGTCCATGCGCGGCACCAAGGAGACCATCGTCGCCGCCCAGGTCGCCAAGGACCACGGCGCCAGCACCATCGCCATCTATGTCGACGAGTCCGGCCTCACCGAGGTCTGCGACTACAAGATCCAGTACGACAGCCTGGCCGTCGACGAGTCCTGCATGGGCCGTACCAACTCCGCCGTCGTGACCATGATCGCCATGGAGCTCACGCAGCAGACCGAGGGCTATGCCGAGTACGAGACCGCCATGGCCGCCTTCGACCTGATCGATCCCATCTATCGCAAGGCCGTCGAGTACACCCGTCCGCTCGCTGCCAAGTGGGCCGAGCAGAACGCCGACAAGCCCTGCATTAATGTCATGGCTCAGGGTCCGCTTTTTGGTGCCGCTTACGTCTTTAGCATCTGCAACGTGCAGGAGATGCTGCAGATCGACTCCTGCACCATCAACACCTGCGACTTCTTCCACGGCCCCTTCGAGATCCTGGACAAGCGCACCTCGCTGTTCCAGCTCATCAGCGTCGGCCGCAGCCGCTGCAACGACGAGCGCGGCATCCGCTTCGTTAACCAGTACGGTGGCGAGCGCGTCTATCAGCTCGACGCCAAGGAGCTCGGCCTCAACGACATCAAGGACAGCGTGAGCGAGTACTTCAACCACCTGATCTTTGCCCCGATCCTCAACAATGTGTACATGCGTGCACTCTCTGCAGTCACCCACAAGGACTACATGACGCGTCGCTACATGTGGAAGCTTGAGTATTAGTTACGCGGTTTTACCAAACCGCGTAACGGCTCGACGCTGCGCGGTCCGCATTTGGGCAATCTGACGTTCAACTTCAAGGGCGCGACCAGAAGGTCAGCGCCCTTTCGTTTCACGTCACCTTGCCTCAAATGCGGCCCGCTCGCTGACTTATGCTCAACCAGCGGCGCCTTAGACGTTGGGAACGTTCCTTTTCTGCCGGCAGTTGGGGACAGTCCTAGTCGTTGGGGACGTTCTTAAATGACTAGTCATCCAAGAACGTCCCCAACGACTACTCATTTAAGTACGTCCCCAATGAGTACCCAATGAGTGTGTGGGCGATCGGATTTTCCCGCTCGCCGATTTGTGTCTTGAAAAATGTATATAACGACTATAACGTAGTGTGAAACATATTGGAAACAATACCGAGGAGGCTGCGTTGAAGAAAAGCAATCTGGGCTATGTGCTGGTGCTGATCGCCGCGCTTATGTGGGGCAGCATCGGAATCTTTGTAAAAGGCATCTCGGCCCTGGGTGTTTCGTCTCAGAGCATGGCGGCCTTTCGCCTGTTGTCAGGTGCCGTCTTAATGGCTCCGGTCTTGGCGTTCATGGGTTGCCAGGGAGGCGATCGTGAGGGAAAGGCATCGGGTCCCCTGGCACTGTTCAAGGCAAGTCCTAAAGAGCTTGTTCCCTGTGCGCTTCTTGGCATTATCGGCCTCGCCACCGCTAACACGCTTTATTACGAGTGTATGGGCGAGGTGGGCATGTCCACGGCCTCGGTGCTGCTCTACACCTCGCCGGTGTTTGGCGTCATGCTCGGCCGCGTGCTTTATCGCGAGGATGTGACTCCCAACAAGCTCGTTGCCATCGCTTTTAATATCGGTGGCTGTGTACTTGCAGTGACCGATGGCGACCTTTCCGGTTTCCATTTTTCGGTTTGGGGCGTCACGTCGGGCGTGATCGCGGGCTTTTGTGGCGCGTCGCTCGCGGTGTTTAGCCGGATAGCAACCAAGACGGTCCACCCGCTGGCTGTCACGTTTTGGGGCCTTGTTTTTGGCGGTGCGGTTATGGCGGCTATCGCGGCTCCGTGGCCAGATGTCGCCGCGGCAATGTCGCCACAGCTGCTGCTGTTGTTCTTTGGTTTTGGACTCATCCCCACAGCCGTGGCCTATGTCTTATATATGCAGGGTCTGTCCATGGGGCTCGAGACGTCGAAAGTTCCCGTCGTAATGTCATTCGAGACGGTCGTCACCGTACTGCTGGGCATTGGTGTCTACGCCGAGCCCGCCGGCGCGATCAAGGTCCTGGGCATCGTGCTGGTGCTCGCGTCCATCCTGATCATGAACACCGACTTCTCCAGGCTGCGCAACAGCGTCATTGTCAAACGTATTGTCGAGAGCATGACCTTTAAGCCCAACGCGTGGTGGACCGAGAAATCGCAGGACATGGATCTGTTTAAGGAACGCACTGGCATCGCGCTGGAGCCCACCGTGCAGGAAAGCCCCTGGTACTTCGTGCGATAGAGGATTGTGCACGGCGTCTGGCCTGGGGTTATCCAGCCAGCGCCGGCCTATCCAGCCCCAACGTTTCAAGTACGTTAAACCCGTCAACGGTCGATTTTCACCCGCGAACGGTCTTTATACTAATTAGCAATATAAGCAACGTATAAGACGTTATAATGACCATAACGAAAAGGAGGAGGCAAGATGAATCAGATCATTCTCGCATCTCATGGCGGCCTGGCCGCAGGCGCCAAAGACACGCTCGAGATGGTTCTCGGCGACGTGTCGAACGTCCACGTCGTGTCGCTTGCTCGTGACGACAAGGAGCCCATCACCAACAAGGTGGACGCCATGATCGCCACGTTCAACGCGGACGACACCGTCTATGTGCTGACCGATATGCTCGGCAGCTCGGTCAACAACAGCATGGTCGAGCTTTCCAAGAACGGCACGAAGTTCACGGTTGTCAGCGGTTTCAATATTCCGCTGGCGCTGACGCTCGCTATGAGCCCCGCCCCCATCAAGGGTGCCGAGCTCGCGGCCCTCATCAACGAGGCCCGCACCGGTCTGACCAACCCCAACGCACCGGTCGAGGCCGTCGCGGCTCCCGCCAAGAAGGCCAAGGCGTCCCGTCACAGCTCCGGTCCCGCCAAGATCGTCCTCGCACGTCTTGACTACCGTCTGCTGCACGGCCAGGTCGTCTTTACCTGGACCACCAAGGTTCAGGCCGAGCGCATCATCGTCGTCGACAACGCTGCCGCCAACGATGAGATCAAGAAGGGCGCTCTTAAGCTGGCCAAGCCCCAGGGCGTGCGCCTGAACGTCTTCACCGTCGAGCGTGCCCTCGCCAAGATGGACAAGCTCAACACCCTCGGCGAGCGCGTCATGTTTGTCTTTGGCAACACTGCCGAGATGCTGCAGTTCTGCCAGGGTTACAAGCTCGACGCCATCAACCTGGGCGCCACCGCCAACCACGACGGTGCCGATCAGATTGGCGGCAAGGACAGCTCCGTCTTCTTCGACGCCACCCAGAAGGCCGACGTCAACCAGCTGCTCGACATGGGCATTAAGCTCTACGTCCAGCAGACCCCTACGTATCAGAGCGTCGACATCGACGCCAAGCTGTAATCAACCAGGCTTTTGCCTGACTGAAAGGAGAAGGGTATGAATACGTTCATCAGTGCGGTGCTCGTCGGCCTCGTCGGCGTGTTCTGCATGTGGGACTCCCGCCTGCTCGGTCGTCTTAACTTCGAGCAGCCCCTCGTTGGCGCTACGCTCGTCGGTCTGCTGCTGGGCGATGTGCCCACCGGTCTTGCCGTCGGTGCCGCCGTCGAGCTCGTGTCCATGGGCCTGGTGCAGGTCGGCGCCGCCGTTCCGCCCGATATGGTCCTGGGCGGCATCGTGGCCGCTGCCTTTGCGTGCCTGACCGATGCTTCCGCCGAGACCGCCATGACGATCGCCATCCCGGTCGCCGTCCTGGGTCAGCTCCTCGGCATCGTGTTCCGTTCCATCATCGCCGTCCTCACCCATGTGGCAGATAACGCGATTGATAACGGAAAGTTCAAGACCGCCTACCGTATGCACATCTGCGCCGGCTCCGGTTTGTACGCCATCATGTACTTCCTGCCGATCTTCCTCGCCGTCTTTGTTGGCACCGACCTGGTTCAGGCCATCGTCAACATGGTTCCCGAGTGGCTGTCCACTGGTCTTAACGTTTCGACCAAGATCATGACCGCCTACGGCTTGGCCCTGCTGCTCACCATGATGATCAAGAAGGGTATGACTCCGTTCCTGTTCATCGGTTTCCTGCTCGCCGCTTACCTCAACCTGTCCGTCATCGCGGTCGCTCTGATCGGTGTGTGCCTGGCTGTCGTCTTCATGGGCTTCAAGTTCAACGGTTCCCATGCAGCCGCAGGTGTCGATTCCGACTACGATCCGCTCGAAGACGACGAAGACTAAGGAGGAACACACTATGGCAACCGCAACCAAGGACGTGTCCCTGAACAAGAAGGTCAGCCAGTTCTTCTGGCGCTCCTGGGCCATCCAGGCCTCTTGGAACTACGAGCGTCAGATGAACATGGGCTTCCTCTACGGTATGGTTCCCACGCTCGATCGCCTCTATCCGGACGAGTCCGACCCCAAGCAGCTTGCTGCTAAGAAAGAGGCTTACCACCGTCACATGGCGTTCTACAACTGCACCCCGCAGACGAGCGCTTTCATCCTGGGCCTCGCCGCCTCCATGGAGGAAGAGTACGCCAAGGATCCCGAGAACTTCAACCCCGATTCGATTAACGCGGTCAAGACCTCCCTTATGGGCCCGCTTTCCGGCATCGGTGACTCCTTCTTCCAGGGCACCATCCGCGTTATCGCCTTTGGCTTGGGCGTTCAGCTGGCTCAGCAGGGCTCCATCATGGGCCCGATCCTGGCCCTTCTCATCTCCATCGTCCCCTCCGTGCTGATTACTTGGTTCGCAGCCAAGATGGGCTATCAGGGCGGCCACGAGTACCTGAGCAAGCTTCAGGGCGGCGACCTCATGGAGAAGCTCATGTATGTCTGCGGCATCGTGGGTCTTATGTCCGTGGGCGGCATGATCGCCACGCTGATCGGCGCCACCACCCCGCTGCAGTTCGCTGACGGCACCGTCGTTATCCAGGACATCCTGGACGGCATGATGCCCCAGATGATCTCCCTTGGCCTCACCGGCCTTATGTACTGGCTTATCAAGAAGAACGTCAACACCGGTTGGCTTCTCGTGATCGCCATTGTGGGCGGCATCGCCCTCTCCGCGGTCGGCATCCTGGCCTAGTCGCGACTAAGCGCCTAACCGCTTTCCCCCGGGGGCCTGCCTGGCATCCCATACCCCAGGCAGGCTTCCATCCCTAAATGTGTCAAAGGGCAGTCCCTTTGACACATCCTCAACGGACCGGCGACTCGGTCCAAATCACGGTAACCCTGCGAGCGCCCGGCAATGTGGCGCCGCAAAAATTGAAAGGAATGTGTCAGATGTACGAGATCGACCTTAACCTCCCTAAGCAGATCGTCGCTGACGTCCTGTCCAACCACGAGATCCACAGTGTCGCCTTCGTCGGCTGCGGCGCTTCCATGTCCGACCTTTACCCCGCCAAGTACTTCCTGGCCAACAACACGGACAAGCTGAACGTTCAGATCTTCACCGCTAACGAGTTCAACTACGACACGCCCTCCTGGGTCAACGAGCACACCTTCGTGATCACCTGCTCCCTCGGTGGCTCCACGCCCGAGACCGTCGAGGCCAACAAGACCGCCAAGAAGCACAACTGCCCGGTCGTCTCCCTCACCAACAAGGCTGGCTCCGCTCTGACCGTCGACGCCGACCACGTCATCGTTCACGGCTTCCACGCCAACTACGCTGCCAAGTGCGAGAAGCCCGGCTATGCCATCGCTCTTGCTGTCGAGATCCTTCAGCAGACCGAGGGTTATGACCACTACGAGGACATGATCACCGGCCTCACCAACGTCTTTGAGCTCTGCGAGAACGCTGCTCAGTCCTGCAAGAAGCTCGCCAAGAAGTTCGCCGAGGACTTCAAGGACGACAAGATGATCTACTTCATGGCTTCCGGTGCCTCCGAGAAGATGGCTTATTCTCACGCCGCCTTCCTGTTCACCGAGATGCAGTGGATCGACGCCGCCGCCTACAACACCGGTGAGTACTTCCACGGCCCGTTCGAGGTTTCCACCGAGGGTAAGCCCTACGTCTTCTTCATGTCCGATGGCGCTACCCGTCCGATGGACGCCCGCGCCCTCACCTTCCTTAAGCGCATGGGCGCCAAGGTCGCTCTGATCGACTCCAAGGACTACGGCCTGGCTGACGCCGTGCCCGCGAGCGTCGTCACCTACTTCAACCCGCTGCTGCACCTCGCCGTTATGCGCGAGTACGGCAACCAGATCGCCGAGGCCCGTCAGCACCCGCTGACCATGCGTCGCTACATGTGGAAGCTTTCCTACTAATCACAAGTAAGTAGACCTTACGGGTTGATTGAGAGGGGATGGGGTTTGCGCCCTGTCCCCTTTTTTGCTCTGGGGAGGGCGTGTCTGCCGCGTCATAAAACCCCAGATAAAACCTACCAAAATAAACCTGTCCCTTTTTGGCAGGTGGGAGGAGATGCGTATGATCAAGGCAGTGCTGTTTGATATGGACGGCGTGCTGGTCGATACCGAGTGGTTCTACAACCGTCGCCGCGTGGCGTTTATGGAGGAGAAGGGGTTCCACTTTGACGAGATCCCCGATCTTTCGGGGTCTAACGAGCCCGCCATTTGGAAGGCGCTGGTGCCCGACGATATTGAGCTGCGCGAGCGCCTGCGCGTGGAGTACAAGCAGGTCTACAGCCCGGACCACCCCGTTCCGTATGCCGATCTGCTCAACGAGCAGACGGAGCCGGTGATGCGTGAGCTGCACGAGCGCGGCGTGAAGTGTGCCATCGCGAGCTCGTCCTATCGCGAGCTCATTGACGAGCTGGTAGAGATTGCCGGTATCGCCGACGTGCTGGACTACACCATCAGCGGTCACGAGTGCAGTGCGTTTAAGCCCGACCCCGAGATCTACCTGCGTGCCATGGAGGCGCTGGGGGTGGAGCCTGCCGAGTGCCTGGTTATCGAGGATTCGCCTTTGGGCATCGAGGCCGGCAAGCGCTCCGGCGCCCGAGTCCTGGCGCTGCGTCCGCACGAGGGCGTCAACCTGGACCAGTCCGCCGCCGACACCATCATCGACAACCTGACCGACATTTTGGCCGCTTTGTAGTGTCAATCCGCCGCGAGAAGCACTGGTTCACGCGTCATTTGCTGCGGATTGGCTTAATTTGGCATCAATTTAGATCCGTTTGGCTTCGATTCGGGCTAAGTGAGTAGACTTTTTGGCGCAGGCCGAGCACAAAACATATCTTCCTTTGTAAAACCGCAGGTCACAGAGGTGGCTATTTTTGGGTGTGCTCGGCAGATCGTAAAAAGTCTACTCACTTGGAATTTTTCCCTTTGGTCGTGGGGGTTGCTGGTCCCGTTTTGGTCGTCGAGAGAGGGTGAATTAAAGCGCCTCCTCTCGCTCCATGCTACAATCGCGGGCATGCCCCACAACTACATCTGCCTTCGAAGGGAGCCTACGTGGCGAACGCCATCGAACAGCTCACGGACCGCGTGCTCGTGCTCGGCCGCCTCACCATCGTTCGCCGTGCCATTACTGCCGTGGCGGTCACCATTTCCGCCGTTCTCCAGACATTTCTGATCCAGGCGTTCATTCAACCCGCCGACCTGCTTCCGAGTGGTCTTACCGGCGTCGCGGTCCTGCTCGATCGCGTTACCTCGCTCGGCGGCGTTCGAATCGACATCTCGCTCGGCATGCTCGCGCTCAACATCCCCGTGGCGCTCCTATGCTGGAGCGGCATTAGCAAACGCTTCGTCATCTTCTCGATGATGCAGGTCGTGCTCTCGTCGCTGTTCCTCAACATCTTTCACTTTCCCCGTTTTTGGGCGACAAGATCATGCTCATCATTTTTGGCGGCGTGGTCTCGGGTCTGGGCGCTGCCATCGCGCTCAAGTCCGGTGCGTCCACCGGCGGCACCGACTTTATCGCGCTGTGGGTCTCCAACCACACGGGCAAGACTATCTGGGGCGTCATCTTTGGTTTCAACTGCTTTATCCTGGCGATTTTTGGCTTTATGTTTGGTTGGGACAACGCGGCGTACTCTATCGTGTTCCAGTTTATTTCGACCAAGACCATCGACAGTTTCTATCGTCGCTACGACCGCGTGACGCTGCAGATCACGACGCGCAAGGCGGACGAGGTCATGACCGCCTATGTTGACCATTTTCAGCACGGCATTAGCTGCGCCGAGGTCATCGGCGGATACAGCCGCGAAAAGATGTACCTGCTGCACGCCGTTGTCTCGACCTACGAGAGCCAGGACATTATCAAGCTGGTGTGCGACATTGATTCCGGTGCCGTGATCAATGTGTTTCACACGCTCAACTTTGTGGGCGGCTGGTGGGGCGGTCATGTCGACGAGCCCATGCCCACGGCCGTACCTGATCCCGACAAGCCCGCGCGCATGGCCAGCAGGCAGGCGCGCCTCAGCGAGCAGGACAGCCTGCAGCAGGACGACGGCAGGTAGGGTATTGGCATTTTGCCGGCCTGGCGCAACCCTTCCGTATGAGCCCCTCGAAAGCCTCGCTGCTTTCGAGGGGCTTTCGTTTTCCCAGATAAAACCTACCAAAATGAAGCTGTCGCTTTTTGGTAGGGAGGGTGTATCGTTTTATCATTATGAGGTAACATGAAACTAGACGTTATATACGTATTAGTTATTTCGATATTTCGATAAGAGTGATCAGATATGCCCGCGCCCAAAAATGCACCGCTTTACCAGCAGATTTACGACGAGATCAAGGATGCGATCGAGAAAGGTGTTTATGCACCCAAGGAGCGTATTCCGTCCGAGCTTGAGCTAGCCGAGCAGTACGACGTGAGCCGCATTACGGTGCGCCGCGCCGTCGAGGAGCTGTGCTCCGATGGCTACCTGGTTAAGCAGCAGGGCCGTGGTACCTTTGTCTCCACGCCGCACATCAATCGTCAGTTCCACGCTTCGACGCTGCAGACGTTTACCGCGCTGTGTGCCAGCAACGGCATGAAGGCGGGCGCGCATGTGGTCGATCGCCAGATTGTGCCGGCACGTCAAAACGAGATGGAGTTCTTTGGCCTGCAGAAGGACGCGCTGCTGCTGCATATTAAGCGCGTGCGTACAGCCGACGGCGAGCCCATCTTTGAGGAGAACATCTTTGTGCCGTTTGACGCCTACCGTGAGCTGTTGACGGCCGATCTTGAGGACAAGTCGATTTTTGCCGAGGTCGAGCGTGTTGGCGGAACGCCGATTGTCTCGGTTGGCTACCGCACGGTCGAGGCCGTTCGTGCCAATACCGAGCAGGCAGCCGAGTTGGGCATTGCTCCGCACGATCCGCTGCTCAACCTGCGTGCCAGCTTTACCGGTCCCAATGGCGAGCCGGTCCTGATGGGTAAGCAGTACTACGTGGGATCGCGCTACGTTATGGTCATGTAGGGTTGGTTCCGCCGTTCTGACGAACGGCGGATCGGTCGACGCTGCTCCTTTGGTTACGCGGTTTTACCAAACCGCGTAACGGCTCGACGCTGCAAACGCCCCTAAGCGGCAATCTGCAGAATGAGCGTGGAAAATATTCCGTTTTTGGCTTGGTGACGGGCTCAAAGTGGGAGATTATCCACGCTCATCCTGAAAGTGTCCAAAAATCCACGCTCGTTCGCCTTGGATTACGTTGCCCGTGGCCGATGGCGGCGCGGCACCGGTCCGCGTGGCGGCGTATAATCGGCGGCAGATGACTTGGACGTTAGGAAACCATGACCGATAGCATGCAGCAGATGGCGCTCGACACGCTCGGCGCCTATTTTGGCTACACCTCGTTTCGCCCGGGACAGGACCGCATGGTCGATGCAATCCTTGCCGGTCGCGATGCGTTGGGTGTTATGCCCACGGGCGCCGGCAAGTCCATTTGCTACCAGGTGCCCGCGCTCATGCTGCCCGGCATCACCTTTGTGGTGAGTCCGCTGCTGTCGCTTATGGAGGACCAGACCCGTGCGTTGCTCGCGGCGGGTGCGCGACCCAGCTATCTCAACTCCAGCCTTACCCCGGCCCAGCAAAACACCGTGCTCAAGCGGGCGCGCGAGGGCCGCTATCAGCTTATGTACGTGGCGCCCGAGCGCTTGCTTGAGCCGCGTTTTTTGGCCTTTGCGCAGGAAGCTGCGGCCGAAGGCGGCATCGGCGTGCCGCTCGTGGCCATTGACGAGGCCCACTGCGTGAGCCAATGGGGCCAGGATTTCCGCCCCGCCTACCTGCAGATTCGCGAGTTCATCGATTCCCTGCCGCAGCGCCCTATCGTGGCAGCCTTTACCGCTACGGCGACCGAGCGTGTGCGCGCGGACATTCAGCAGATGCTCGGCCTGCAAAACCCCGCGACGGTGGTGACGGGCTTCGATCGCAAGAACCTCTACTTTGGTTGCGAGGAGATGGGCGACAAGGCCAAGACCGCCTGGGTGCGCGACTATGTGATTGCGCATTCGGGCGAGAGCGGCATCGTGTATTGCTCGACCCGCAAGACGGTCGATGCGCTGGCAGGCGAGCTTGCCGAGGCGCTGGGCCCCAGCGGCATTCGCGTGGGTCGCTACCATGCCGGCATGGGCAACGACGCCCGCCGCCAGAGCCAGCGTGCCTTTATCGACGACGACATTCAGGTGATGGTTGCCACCAACGCCTTTGGCATGGGCATCGACAAGCCCAACGTGCGCTACGTGATCCACAACAACGTGCCCGAGAGCATCGAGGCATACTACCAAGAGGCGGGCCGCGCCGGCCGTGATGGCGACCCGGCAAGCTGCCACTTGCTGTGGAACGGTAACGATTTTCGCATGCGCCGCTTTTTAATCGACCGCGGCGATGCCGCCGATGAGGCACTCGACGACGAGCAGCGCGCGTGGGCGCTCCAGAACCGCTACCGTCTGCTCAGCCAGATGGAGGGCTACTGCAATACCACCGGCTGCCTGCGCGAATATATGTTGCGCTACTTTGGCGACGAGGCCGCGGCCGAGCATGCTGCCGCGGCTGGTGCGGGCGCCACCGCCACGGACGAGGCCGAGGGCTGCGGCAACTGCAGCAACTGCCTCACGCAGTTCGAGGTCGAGGACGTCACCGATATGGCCCGCGCCGCTGTGCGCTATGTGGCCACGCGACCCATGCGCTTTGGCAAGTCGCTCATCGCCGACGTGCTCCACGGCGGCAACACCGAGCGCATTCGCCAGATGCATCTGGACGAGGACCGCGGCTATGGTGAGCTGTCGAGCGAATCGGTCGGGCGCATCAAGGACATCATCGGCCAGCTGTGCGGCCGCGGTTACTTGGCCGCCTCGCAGGGGCAGTACCCGGTCGTGGGGCTGGGCCCGCGTGCCGCCGAGGTCGAGGATGAGGCGTTTGCCTTTACCGTTAAGCGTCGTGCGTCCAAGCACAAGGCCTCGGCCCGTGCCCGCCGCGCGGTGGATCTGCTGCGTGAGGAGGCCGAGCTAGATCAGCGCCCGCGCGTGGGTGACGATGCCGAGCTGTTCGAGCGCCTGCGTGCCCTGCGCAAGGAGATTTCGACCGAGCTGGAGATGGCGCCGTACATGGTCTTCTCTGACAAGGCCCTGCGCGGCCTGTGCCGCCTACGACCTCAGACACGCGACGAGCTTATCCAGGTCAACGGTATTGGCGAGAAAAAGGCCGATGCCTTTGGCGAGCAGTTTATGGCGGCGATTGAAGAGTTTGAGTCCGAGCATGCACGGGATGGAGCGTAATGATGGCATCCGACGATAAAACCGAGCGCACTGAGGTGTCCGCCGTGCCGCTGTACCAGCAGGTTATGGACGACCTAAAGGGCGAGATCGCGCGCGGCGTGTACGCATCCGGCTCGCGCATTCCTTCCGAGATGGAGCTCGCGAAGTACTACGGCGTGGGACGCATCACCGTGCGCCGCGCCGTCGAGGAGCTGTCGCGCGCGGGGTATCTCAACCGCCAGCAGGGGAGGGGCACGTTTGTGTGTGCGCCCAAGCTCAAACGCAAGATTGTCCAGAAGGGTGACGTTCAGAGCTTTTCCGAGGGTTGCGCCGCCAACGACATGGTGGCCGGAGCACGCCTGGTGTCGCGCACGGTGGTTGCGGCGACGCGCGAGGACGCGGCGTTTTTTGGTGTGGAACCCGGCTGCGAGCTCATCGTTGTCGAGCGCGTGCGCACGGCAGACGGCGTGCCCGTCATGCTCGAGAACAACGCCTTTGTGCTGGCCGACCATCCCTATCTGCAGACGCTTGCCGACAAGGACCTCACGGACAATTCCATCTTTGCGCTCGTTGCCGAGCATTCGGGCCGCGCGCCGCTCAAGTCCGACCCCTGTACGGTGGAGATTGCGCTTGCCGATGCTCAGGCGGCCTCGCTGCTGGAGGTGCCGGTCGGCGAGCCGCTCTTCTATATGGAGGCGTACTTTACCGATGCGGACGAGCGGCCCTTGCTGCTCGGACGCCAAAAGATCGTGGGCTCGCGCTACGTGTTCGACATCTAACGTCCACAGATAGAACAACATAGAACAAGTTTGGTGAAATGACTTCACGTGCATCGTCGTGCGTGCTATAAATAGGACAACATAGAACGACAGCAGGTACGAGCTGCCGTCGTCCAAAGCCGCCACACAAGGAGGAACATCACCGTGAACGCACACGATCTGGTTCAGGAAATTATCGAGCGCAAGGGCAAGATTGAGAACGTCTTTTGGATCGCCTGCGGCGGTTCGATGATCGACCTGATGCCGGCCAACGAGCTACTCAAGCGCGAGGCCACCACGTTTACCTCGACGGTCTACACGGCACGCGAGTTTTGCCTGATGGCTCCCAAGAGTCTTGGCGAGAAGTCACTCGTCATCGCCTGCAGCCACAGCGGCAACACGCAGGAGGTCGTCGACGGCTGCGAGATGGCGCTGGCCGCCGGCGCCGAGGTTGTCGCCCTCACCGACTGCGAGGGCTCCAAGATCGATAACGGCAAGTGGACCACCTGGGTCTATCCGTGGGGCGAAGGCGTGCCGCAGGCCGAGGTGCCGCAGGGCATCGGCGCCCTGATGGCTGCCGAGCTGCTCGACCAGCAAGAGGGTTACGAGGCGCTTGCCGACATGTACGCCGGCCTTAAGCAGATGGATGCGCTGCTGCCCGCTGCCCGCGAGAAGGTCAACGCCGAGCTAGGCGCCCGTTTTGCCGAGCTCTGCCAGCAGCACAAGTTCTTCTATATCCTGGGTTCCGGCCCCAACTTTAGCCAGACCTACGCCATGGCCATCTGCTCGCTCATGGAGATGCAGTGGCAGCACTGCTGTTACATCCACTCCGGCGAGTATTTCCACGGCCCGTTCGAGGCCACCGAGCCCGGCGTGTTCTATTTCGTGCAGCTCGGATCGGGCGAGTGCCGCCCCATGGAGGAGCGCGCGCTTGCATTCCTCAACACGCACACCGATACGGTCATGGTGCTCGATGCGCTCGAGTACGGCGTGGGCGAGGTGCCCGCCAGCGTGCGTTCGTTCCTGGAGCCGATCTTCTTCTATGCGATGAGCTGCGAGTTGCGCGCCGCCCGCGGCAGGGTGTTCGACCACAGCCCCGAGGTCCGTCGCTACATGGGTATCGAGCAGTACTAATCGAGCGGTATTAAGTTACCGGGATAACAACTTCTCACGTCGGGGCCTACGCTAAGCGCAGGCCCTGTTTGCGTTGCGATGACCGGTTTTGTTTGTCGAAAAACGAAGTCAAATACTTTTCCCGAGAAGTGAACGACCTATTTTGGACCCTCGAAGCATCGACACTTTTTGGCGCCAAAACCGCAGGAAAATCTCAATGAAACTGCAGGAAATGGCTCCCATAAAGTGTCGATGCTCCGGGGGCTCGATTTTGCTCGTTCACTTCTCGGGGAAAGTATTAGACCTAAATGTGCGAGCGTGTTGCATGAGTCGAAAAGCGGGCTGCGCCGGGGATTTCCGGCGCAGCCCGCTTAGTATCGCGCTTAGATTCGTAAGGTTGCGGCAGCCAGCGGCCTACTTTGCGTCGTAGGCCTCGGCGTCCCACCAGTCGAGCTGGGCGATGTTGTCGCGAATGTGCTGGCAGCTCTTGTGGAAGCCCTCGAGCTCGTACTCGGACAGGTCCAGCGTGTAGACCTCCTCGACGCCCTCGGCGCCGATCACGCACGGCAGGGAGGTGAAGATGCCCTCCTCGCCATACTGGCCGGTCATAAGCGTGGAGGCGGAAAGCACGGCGTGCTCGTTGTGAAGCACGGCGGCGCAGACGCGCGCGGCGGAGTTGGCGACGGCGTACTCGGTGCACTGCTTGCCCTGGTAGGTCACATAGCCGCCCTTGCGTGCAAGCTCCTCGACCTCCATGTGGTCGAAGGCGTACTTGTCGGGGTTCTCGGCCTGAAGTTCATTAAGGCTCTTGCCGGCGATGGCCGCGGCCTTAAAGGCTGCAAGCTGGCTAAAGCCGTGCTCGCCGATCATATAGGCGTCGATGGACTTGGGGCTCACGCCGACCTTCTTGGAGATCTCGGTGCGCAGGCGGGCGGAGTCCAGGCCGCAGCCCGAGCCGATGATCTTCTTGGGATCGTAGCCGGTCAGGTGCCACAACTCGGTGCACACGACGTCGCAGGGGTTGGAGATGCTCACGAAGATGCCGTCAAAGCCGGCGTCGACGATGCGCTTGGCAAAGGTGCGGGCGGCATCGGTGGTAAAGAACAGCTCGCCGTCGCGGTTGCCGGCGGCCAGCGCGACCTTGCCGGCGGCGTTGACGATGACGTCGCAGCAGGCCAGCTCCTCGTAGTGGTCGTAGCAATTGACGATCTTGGTGTTGTACGGGACAAACGAAAGGGAGTCACGCAGGTCCTGGACCTCGGACGTAACCTTGGCCTCGTTGATATCGCACAGGTACAGCTCGTCGGCAATGCCCTGCATAAGCAGGCTGTTGGCGACATGTGCTCCTACGTGGCCCTGGCCGACCACACCGATCTTACGCGTCTGGTACATATACGTATCCTTTCGGCCGAGTTTTTCGCGTCGAACCATTGTAGCGTCCAGCTGCCACTTTGCTAGACTAAAGCGCCGTAGATTTTTGGGACATGCCTTAATCTCTACTTTTGGAGTGATTTGGACCACTGGTGGTGTCTCGGGGCGATGCACTCGCGCGGATGGGGCCGGTCGTTGTACCATAGCTGCAACTGACTCGTAAGGAGCATCCATGCCCATTCGCATCCCCGACGCCCTCCCTGCCGCCGCGCAGCTCGAGAGCGAGAACATCTTTGTCATGACCGAGTACCGCGCGCTGCACCAGGACATCCGTCCGCTGCGCGTGCTCATCCTCAACCTCATGCCCACCAAGATTGCCACCGAGACGCAGATCATGCGCAAGCTCTCCAACACGCCGCTGCAGGTGGAGGTGGACCTGCTGCGCACCAAAACGCACGAGGCCACGCACGTGAGCGCCGGCCACCTGGAGACGTTCTATCGCACGTTCGACGACATCCGCGATATCCACTACGACGGCCTGATCATCACGGGCGCGCCGGTGGAGCAGATGCCGTTCGAGGAGGTCGACTACTGGCCCGAGCTCTGCCAGATCATGGATTGGTCCACCACGCACGTGCACTCTACGCTGCATATTTGTTGGGGCGCGCAGGCCGGTCTGTACCATCATTACGGCATCCAGAAGCATGACCTGCCGGCAAAGGCGAGCGGCGTGTTTGAGCATTATCTGGTGAAGCCGCAAAGCCCGTTGGTTCGCGGCTTTGACGACCGTTTCTATGCTGTGCATTCGCGCAACACCGATGTGCGTCGCGAGGACGTGGAGGCCGAGCCGCAGCTTGAGGTCGTGGCCGTGTCCGACGAGGTGGGCCTGTACATCGTCAAGTCGACCGACAGCCGTCGCTTCTTTGTCTTTGGCCACCCTGAGTACGATACCGATACGCTGCGCCTGGAGTACGAGCGCGACGTGAAGCGCGGGCTCAACCCTCAGGTGCCGGCGCATTACTTCCCGGGCGACGATCCCACCGCCGAGCCGCGCAACGTCTGGCGCAGCCAGGCTCAGCTGTTCTACACCAACTGGCTCAACTACTACGTCTACCAGACCACGCCCTACGACCTGGCCCGCGCCGGCGAGGAGCACTAGGCTGCGGCCGTGGCTGCGACTGTGGCTGTGCTCACGGCATGACGAGCGTGGATTATCGGACACGCGAGCGTGGATTTTCGGACGTTTACAAATCGAGCGTGGATAATCTCCCACTTTTGGCTTGAAACTAGGCTCAAAACGGGAGATTATCCACGCTCATTTTTTATATGTAGATGCCGATGGCTCGGCTAAGAGACGGTGCGTGCAGAGGCAAAGTCGCATTTGGCGTGGTCTTGAATCTCGACGGGTTTTTCTTTCTGATAATCCGATGGACCAAGGCGCCAAATTGTGGAGACAGGGACCTCTCGACAACCGCCCTACCTGCAGATATAAGTCATCAGCCTAAAACGCCCAAAACCGTCAAGCATTTGGTCAGCGCCTGGACAGCATTTGGTCAGACTTCGCATGAAACCGTCTGGTACGTTTGCGCCGTTCCAAGAGTTGGGAGGCGACATGGGAAACATGACGGCGAATCAAAGGCTTACAAGTCACATTAAAGCATGTGAACAGCAGATGAGCTGCGTGTACGCACGCACGACGGCGGAGGCAAAGCAGATTGAGCGGCGGGTGGCGGCGGGAAGTCTAGAGGCGGTCATGCCGGGGCTGTATGCGCGTCCGGATTATTGGTCCGAGCTCAAGTTTCGGCAGCGTTATCTGCATCGGGTGCGGGCCCTTGCGCAAAAGCATCCCGACTGGACGTTTTGCTCCTATACGGCGGCTGTTATCTATGGTCTTTCGGTTTCGCATGCCAATTTGACGCACATCCATATCGCCGCGGCGTCGGCGCAATCGACGACGCCCGGCTCTCAGGTGATTCGCCATCGTTATGCTCGTCAAACACGGGCAATCCAGATGGATATTGCCGTGACCGATATCGATCAAACGATTACGGATTGCCTGGTCGATGCGTCGTTTGTCGAGGGACTGATCATTGCGGACTCGGCGCTTCATGAGCAGCTGTTGTCGAAGGAGCATCTCGTTGAGGCAATCAACAAGCTTGGCTTAAATCGTCGCGGTGTTGTGACGGCGCGAAGTGTTGCGCGGTGTGCCGATGGCCTATCGGAAAGCGGTGGCGAGTCCAAGGCGCGTGCTCTGATGATTGAGCGCGGCTGGCAGACGCCGGAGCTGCAAGTTGAGCTGTTCGACCCAGTTGAGCCGGGACGGCCGTATCGCGTTGACTACTTGTGGCGTGTGGGCGACCAGCTGATTATCGGTGAGTTCGACGGATTCGTTAAAAGTGAGAAGGCGGCGGAGGAGGGTAGGCTCGCAAAGGCGCAATTTGATGAGCGCCAGCGCGAGTCAAGGCTTTCGCTGCTTGATAACTGCAAGATCGTGCGCTTGTGCTGGGATGATCTAAGGGACCCGTCAAAGCTCGATCGCAAACTCAAAGTTGCCGGCGTGCCGCGTGCGTGTTGAGGCGGTTGCAGGACGTTGAGCCGCACGAGCGTGGAAATCCGGACACACGAGCGTGGATAATCTCCCACTTTTGGCTCGTAAGGGGGCTCAAAGTGGGAGATTTTCCACGCTCATCTTGCGGGTGCGATACAGCGGCGATCAGGCGCTGATGATGTGGGGCAGCGGCAGGTCGTGGGCGTCGGTGGGAATGTGGTCGACACGCTGCTCGTCAAAGGCGATGCCGATGATTTGACATGCGGGCGAGAGCGTGGGCAGGTAGCGATCATAGCAGCCGCCGCCGTAGCCCAGGCGCGCGCCGGCGCGGTCGAAGGCTACGAGCGGCACGACGACCATGTCGAGAGCTTCGGCAGGCACGATAGGGAAGCGGTCGCTGTCGATGTCCACGGCCGCGAAGGTCCGCGTGGGGTGGGCGATAAACGGAGCCGAGGACGCATCGCCGGCGGCAACTGCCCGCATGCACATGCGCTGGCCACAAGCCATGGCGTCTGTTGCCGAGAGCATGCACGGATAGGCCACGCGCCAGCCACGCGCGACGGCCGCGGCGGCAAACGCGGCTGGGTCGACCTCGGAACCCATGGCGGCATAGACGGCAACGGTGCGTTGGCCCGCAGTGTCGCTGGACTCCATCAGCTCAACAAGCCGCGCGCATACAACAGCGGACTTTGCCGCCCGCACATCCAAATCAATAGCATTGCGCCGGGCAATCACCGTCCGCCGCAACTCAGCTTTATCCATCCCAGCCTCATCTCCCAAGCCTGCCAAAAAGGGACAGGTTTATTTTGGCAGCTTTTATCTGGGCAAACGCGATATGGGCAGTAAAGTCACCGCAAATATGCCTGTGAACTGCGCCCTTCGTGGTTGTTTGGGCCTGTGCGTTAATGCTATAACGCTGCAGCGATCGCCTCAGTCACAAACTTATTGAGTGACTCACCCTTCTTTGCCGCTGCCAGCGCTGCTTGCTTGTGGAGCTCAGAGCCCGTTCTTACGTTGAACGAGCCCTTAAAAGCCCGCTCGGGTTCCTTGCCCTTCTCGGCGCAAAACTCAAGGTAATCGTCGACGGCGTCGTGGAAGCACTGCTCCACTTCTTTAACCGTGGAGCCTTCAAATACGATTGCGTCTCTAATGCCGGTGACCATACCTGTTAGCACATGCTGTTCGGCATCGAACTCGACTGGGGCGAAATAACCCTTGTATGCCAAAACGTTACTCATGACTACCTCCGACATCTTGCAGAAATCGAACGATGTTTCGAATGGTCCCCGCTGTCAATTCGTCAGATGGATGTGGCGCGTGCATTACGAACATCCTGCCATCTGATGGCCTGTAGAAGCGAGCGCGCGATCCGGATGTCTTGCCTTTGTTGTCCATTTCAAAGCCATATGAAGCCATGACTTTTAAAAAATCGGTATACCGATACGTCGAAGGGCAGCTAAGCAGTTGGGCGATGAGTTTATCGGTCCGAGCCATCCCGCCTCACATTTTGCAACTATATCTTAGTTGCAATTTAAGTCCGATGCAAACACCCTTGCTATAGAACATGTGTACGTATAGAACAAGTGTTCGAACCAACGCAAAGGCACCTGCCCCTTCGTGGGGGTTTGCTGGGGGCGGGTGTCTACAGCGGTTTGTCTCGATCTGTAACAGTAACTCGGCAAAATCGGACCCAGATGTTACAGATCGAGACAAAGGGTCGGCGCCATTCGGAAACGTCTCGATCTGTAACATCTGGAGCCAATATTGCCGCCTAGATGTTACAGATCGAGACAAACTGGTGGGACGGGGTGAGCTGCCCCGCCCAAGCAGCGGCAAAAGAAAAGGTAGATTTTCAGGCATGTCCCAAAAATCTACCTTTGCTGTGCGTTAGCCCATCAGGTCGACGACGCTAAAGCCGGCATTGCTCTTGGCGATGACGTCTCGGCCGCCAAAGACACAGGTTGGCGACTCGGCTGCGATGCGCGTCACGTCGGCGCCGAGCGAGCGAAGCTCACCGGGCGTGGCGGCGAGCATCTGGGAGCGGCGCTCCTCGCGCGCATGCGGATCGAGCCCGGCCAGGTAGGTCGTGTTGCGGCGCTTGGTGAGCGCGTACGGCTTTACCGGCGCGTCCATGCCGCTCACGCAGCTCACGATAAAGCCCTCAAAGGCGGACTCGTCGGGTTCAAAGCTGCCGAGCCATTCGCCTGCGCGCGCCACGCGCTCAATCGAGGGGTCGATTGCCGGGTCGCGGTAGGTGTAGAACGCCGCCTGACGCTCGCCGGCCGCGCGGAATCCGCAGCCGTACGCGCCGCCCTTCACGCGGATCTCGTTCCACAGGTAGTCGTAGGAGAGCGCGTTGGCGGCAACCGCCCAGGCGCCCGTCACGTCAATGCTCAGGCGGCGCGGATCGCACGCGCTTGCCGCAAAGCAGATGTCGCTGGGGATGACAAAGGCCTCGTGGCGGTCGCACGGCGCCGGCACCACGAGCGCGTCGCGGCCGGCATCGGCGCCGTCGCCGGCGTTCAGCCCCAGGTCGCCCGCGGCGGCCCAGTACGCGTTAAAGTCCTCATCGCTGCCGGTAAAGCTCGCCAGGCAACCGTTGGCCACAAAGATGCGGCCTGCCAGCTCGGCAAGCTTGGCGCGCAGGTCGTCCAGGCGCTCGTCAAAGTGGTCGAGCAGATCGCGCAGGAACAAGTAGAAGTCCACGCCCGAAAGCTGCTCGCGCACTACGGCCGAAGGTGAGCTGTAGCTCATCGCGCGACCGAGTGCCGCCGAGTGGCCGTTGTTGATAAAGCCCTGCTCAAGCCCAATGCGAATCTGCGTGAGCACGTCGCGCACGCGGTCGGCATCGGCATCGAGCAACAGTGTGCTCGACCATACCTCGCGCGGCAGGCTTGCCAGCGCATCGATCTTCTCAGACAGGGCGCCGGCGCTCACCAGCAGGTAGGGGCGCACGCCGTCCACGTCGGGCTGGGTCATGACCTCGGTCGTAAAGCTCAAAAAGCCCAGCTTGCCGGCGAGCACGTTGTCGAGCTCCTCGGCCGAGTGCTCGCTCGTGGGCAGCTGTTTGAGCAGGCGGCAGAGCAGCGTCACATAGGGCAGGTCCTCAAATGCGACGCAGCTCAGGTCGAAGTACTGCATGGCGTAGGCAAGACGGTTGGTGGGGATGCCGTGGCGCAGACAGGGGATAGGCGCAGTCGTGTCCACGACCAGCGGCGGCTCGGGGCGCGCCTCGCCAATGTCGGACACGCGCAGGCGCGGCAGCGTGGCCTTGGCCTCGGGTGTGTCTTCCGCCTCCTGCGTAGCACGCAGCACGGCCGTGCGCTCGACCACATCGGCCAGCTCGGCATCAGTCATGGCATCGCGCTTGGCTGCCAGCTCGGCGACCTCGGCACCCTCCGCGCCCTCGGCGGCGTCCACCGGCGCCAGCTCGACGAGCGCCATGTGGTCGTTTTCCAGCACAAGCTCGCGCAGCAGGTCCTCAAAATAGCTGCCGTCCAGCTCGCCACGCAGCTCCTCGTACACCGGGCCGTACTTGAGCGCCAACGTCGCGGCGTCGTCATCGTAGAGCCAGGTGCTCAGCGCGTCGCACGCAATGGCCACGCCGTCGGCGATACCGTAGTCGCGCTGGCGCAGGTCGTATTCGTTGCTGCTGATGATGGCCTCCAGGCGCTCGCGCGGAACGCCGTGCTCGCACAGGTCGCGGCAGACGTCCTGGAACACGCGGCGCAGCTCGCGCGCCACGCCGGGCTGCGCGTTTTGCAGCATGATGAGCTCGTAGGGCTGCAGACTCTCGGCCGCGGTGTAGCTCACCACGTTGCCGCCCAAGCCAGCGGCCAGAATGGCCTTCTTAACCGGCGCTTCGTTGGAGCCCAGCAGCGCCTCGAACAGAATGTCCGCCGCGATCGTGCGCTTGCGGTCGAGTGCGCTGCCCAGCACCAGGCCCAGGCCCACCAGGGCGTTCTCAGGCGTGGTGGCCATCTCGACGCGCTTATACTCGCAGGTCACAGGCGCCTGCACGTCCAGCGGATTGGGCGCCAGCGCGGACGGGTCCTCGCCGGCGGCAACGGCGGCGTCCATGCGGCGGCTCGCGGCGCTCGGCTGCGACAGATAGCGCTCGTCCAAAAAGGCCAGCGCGCGGTCCACGTCCAGGTCGCCGTAGAGCGTGATGTAGGAGTTGGAGGGGTTGTAGTGGCGCGCATGCGTGTCCAGGAAATGCTCGTAGGTGAGCGTGGGAATCGCGCGCGGGTCGCCGCCGCTCTCGTGCGCATAGGCGGTGTCGGGATAGAGCGCGGCGTTGACGGCGTCGTCCAGCACGCTCATGGGGTCGGACAGTGCGCCCTTCATTTCGTTGAACACCACGCCGTTATAGCGCAGCGTGCCCTCGCGCAGACTGGCGGAGCTGACGCCGCCCTCGCCTTCGACGTCCTCCGGCAGGTCCAGTTCGTAGTGCCAGCCCTCCTGCTCAAAAATGGTGGGCTTGGTATAGATGGCCGGGTTGAACACCGCGTCCAGGTACACGTCCATCAGGTTGTACAGGTCCTGCTCGTTGGTGGTGGCAACGGGGTAGATGGTCTTGTCGGGGTAGGTCATGGCGTTGAGGAACGTCTGCATGGAGCTCTTGATCAGGTCGACAAACGGCTCCTTGACGGGGAACTTGGCCGATCCGCACAGCACCGAGTGCTCAAGAATATGAAACACGCCGGTGGAATCGGCCGGCGGCGTCTTAAAGCCAATGGCAAAGGCCTTGTTTTCGTCGTCGCATGCTAGGTACAGCAGGCGAGCGCCCGATGCGGTGTGGCGCAGCACGTAGGCGTCCGAGTCGAGCTCGGGCACGGTCTCGCGGCGCTCGACGGCAAAGCCGTGGCAGTTAGTGCCGGGCACTAACAGCGCGGCGGCAGCGGCGCGCGGGTCGGTTGAGGTGGTGGGCATATGCAGTCTCCTTTGACGCCCCAGCGGGGGCGAATCGAGTCGAATCCTCGTGAGTATACCCATATGGGGCCCTCGACCAATCTGCCGCACGAGCGTGGATTTTCGGACACACGAGCTTGGAAATTCGGACGCAAATTGAACGAGAGTGGATTTTCGGACGGAAACAGCCCCAAAACGCCAAAAAACCGTCCGGAAATCCACTCTCGATTCCTGACCGTCCATCACTCATGCATTTCTCATTTCTCACTCATCTCTAATATGAGAGATAACAGAAAGATGAGAGATAAATATGAGAGATAACTGAGCAGCAAAGAGACAAGCAATCATGGTATTGTCTCAATACCGATTGTTCTACCAGCAAGAACATGTTTAAATGAAACAGATGGCAGACATCTTATCTTCCATCTCTCACTCATCTCTTATATGAGAGATAGCAGTAAGATGAGAGATAATTACGAGAGATAACTGAGAGATGAAGGAAATCTATTCGCGGCATTCTCCGCAGGACCGAGCGAAAGGACATGCAGATGAACGAAAGCGAGCTGGCCGGCCTGCTCGAGTCATTAAAGCGCATGGGCTCGGATGACCTTAGCGTCGAAGTGAAAGAGAGCGCTACGACGCTTTCCCGCGACGTATGGGAAACGGTCAGCGCTTTCGCAAATACTGCCGGCGGCATTATCGTGCTCGGAGTGAGCGAGCGCGCGGGTTTTGTCCCAGTTGCAAACTTTGAGACCGAGAAAGTGCTCAACCAATTCGTGGCGGGCATGGGCGATGCCGGCGGTCGCGGAAAGCTGGCCAATCCGCCCAAATACACCATTGAGCGCGTGGAGCTTCGGGGTACCGTTGTTCTCGTCATCACGATCGAGGAGCTCGACCCGTCGAGCAAGCCTTGCTATGTAATAGAGCGGGGCGCCCAGGGCGGTAGCTACAAGCGCATCGATGACAAAGACGTGCCGCTTTCGTCGACCGAGGTTTTGGCGCTGTCGTCATACGAACGGACGAGCCCTAGCGATCGCGATGCGGTGTCCTGCGCGAGCGTGGGCGATCTCGACGAGTCGCTGGTCGACCGCACGATAGAGCGTGCTTATTCGTTGACGCCTCGAGCGATGCACGGTGCGACGGACAAGAAGACAAAGATGGAGCGTCTGAATTTCCTCGACTCCCAGGGCAATGTTACCAAGGCTGGCCTCCTTGCCGCGGGCGTTTACCCTCAGCAGTTTTATCCCAAGCTCTTCATTGATGTGGCTGTCCATGCGGGAACTCAAAAGGGCGCTGCGGGACCGCTAAGGTTTATGGACCGCACAGTCTGCGAGGGCACCCTGGGCGAGATGATTTCGGATGCTGTCGCGGCTGTCGCCAAAAACCTGCGCCGCACCTCGACCGTCCAAGGCATTTCGCGTATCGACTCGCTGGAGATTCCCGAGGAGGTCCTGCGCGAGGCAATCGCCAACGCCGTAATCCACCGAGAATACGGAGATCGGTTCTGTGGGCAGTCGATCGCTGTTGACGTCTTTGATGACCGTATCGAGGTGACGAACCCCGGCGGCCTATACGGAGGAAAGACTCGCGAGAACCTGTTTGACGGCAGCTCCCGATGTCGCAATGCGACGCTTGTGAAGCTCGTGTCGCTTGTCCCATTGCCCGACGGCGCAGGCTCTCCTGCTGAAGGCAACGGGTCGGGCATTCCAATGATGCTCGATGCCATGCGTGCGCAAGGTCTGGCCGAGCCATTGTTTTGCCCGGGTTTCGACCGGTTTAAGGTTGTCCTCTACCGAGCGAAGGTTGAGCAAATCGATCATGGCGGGGACTTAATTGTGGCGGCACTCAAGCGCAACGGCGAACTGGGAACACGTGAACTGGCAGAATGCACGGGACTCACCGTCTCCCAGGTTAGGGTACGCGTCAATGCGCTTATCGCACAAGGCGAGCTTGAGCCCACGGCGCCGGCGACGAGCCGCAACCGCAAGTACCGGCTGACGGAGCGCGCGGGGCAGCTGCACTAGTGGCTGCCCCGCCTCACATCCGCGCCATTTCACGCGCTGCACATCGAAACCTGCGGCAAAGCAGTTACAATAGCCCAATGTGCATCGCGCACGACGATGATATCGGCGCCCGCGACTGGGGGAGAATACATGGCAGAGCAACAGATAACGCCGGGGACTAAGCTTCAGGTGGCATTCGACGTGCCCATGGGCCAAAAAACCGACTTCAACATGCTCGCCACGTACAAAGAGAACCTGGACGAGGCGTACTTTCTTATGAGCGCGCCCATGCTCGCCGGCAAGCCGCTCATCATGGACGAAAACCAAAAGCTGTTGCTGCAATACAAAGTGGGCGAGGAGACGTTCGTGCTCGCCGGCTACCCCGAGGCAGTCGAGAAAAAGGGCATCCGCACCTACTGGAAAATGCGCAAAGTCGCCGAGCAGCGCACCTTCGTTAAGCGCCGCGACGAGCGTTTTAAGGTCGCCATGCGCCTGAACTACCAGCGCGACAACGCGCCGACCCACGAGCCCGAGGACGCCATGACCATCGACGTCTCGGCCGGCGGTCTGGCTATCTACCTTAACGATTACCCCGACGTGGGCGAGGCCCTGGCCGTGCAAATGCCCACGATCCGTCTGCAGGGCGAGCGGCACGAGCTGCCCGAGCAGCTGGGCATCGTGTGCTGGGTGCGCCGCGCGCCCAAGGGTAGCCTGTACCGCAACGTCTGCGGCCTGCAGTTCCGTTACGCCGACGACATGGAGCGCGAGCTCGTCAAAGAATACGTCGGCTACATTCGCACCAAATATAAGATCTGATCGCCATGGCTCTGTTCAAGCGTAACGACAACAAAGATCAAGCTGCCGAGGATTTGGCTGAGGATTTGGCCGAGGGCCAGGCCGAGGACACGTCGCAGAACGCGCCCGGCACCAATGCCGAGGACGTGCCCGGCGAGGACTCCGCGCCCGAGCAGGCTCCCGCCTCCCGCACGCGCTTCGGCAAGCCCAACCGCAAGCCCAAGCCCAAGCGCAACCTGCGCGGCGTGGTACGCATCGAGGAGCTGGAGCAGGCGCTGGCCGACCAGGACCTCGACGACATCGACCCCGACGCGGTCGTATCCATGTATATGCCCAAGCGCCGCATGGAGCGCATCGGCGCGGCACTGCTGCGCATGGACAAGCTGCAAAAGGCCCTCGTGGTGCTGGCGCTTGCCTTTGGCGTGCTGTTTGCCCTGTCGTTTATGCAGGAAAACATGGGTAACTTCACCATCAACCTCAACCGCCTGGAGTTGTTCCGCCGCGGCGTGGCCATTGCCGACAACGGCGACTTTAACAACGCCACCGCGCGCCTGGCCGCCGAAGCCTTGGACAACGGCACTAATATCGCTGCCGAGGACCTGCCCGACAACCTGGACGATATCGACGGTAGCCACAACGGAAAGAACTACGTGGCGTACACCTTCTATATCCGCAACGCCGGCAAGACCGACCTGGGCTACAGCGCCAAGCTCAAGGTGGTTAGCGCTAGCAAGGGCGTGGAGAAGGCCGCACGCGTGAGGGTGTATCGCAATGGCGAGCCCACCACCTATGCAGCGGCTGCGGCCGATGGCAACCCCGAGCCCAACACCGAGCCGTTTGCGTCCAAAGACGTGGTGACGACTATCAGCCACAAAAACTTCCGCGTAGGCGATGTGGACAAATACACCGTGGTCATTTGGCTGGACGGCGACGATCCGGAGTGCGTGGACAAGATCATCGGTGGCGCGGTGGAGTTCGGTTTTGACTTCGATTCGTCCGAGACCGACGATTCGAGCCTGTTCGTTAAGTTCGTGCAGGATATTGCCGACACCCTGACCGGCAACGACCCCATTAGCGCGAGCGGCAACGAGGCGCCCGATTACTACAAGGAACACAACGTGACTTGGAGTAACCGCCGCAACCAAAAGAACTCGCCCGCAGGGGACGGGGACAAGTAGAACGAACAAGCGCCGGGCCGGAATCGATTTTCCGGTCCGGCGCTTTTGTTATGCGGAGGTGTTGTCTGCGGAGGTAGCGCCGTTGCCGGCGGCGGCGCCCAGCAGGAACAACCGCAGCGCGAGCTTGATCGCGTAGCCCGGCTTGACCTGCGCCGCGTCTCCCATGCGCTCGCCCAGGTCGCCGCAGTAGGCATAAAGGTCGCGGATCAGATCCGCGCCCGAGAGGGTGAACATGTAGCCCGCGTCCGAAAGCGCGTTGGGTGCTGCGGGCAGCCCCGCAGCCTGACAAAAGCTCGCAAGGTCGGGGTCCATGACGGCCTTGTAGTCGATCGCGGTGCCACGGTCCTGAGCGGCCTGCTCCTGCTTGCGGGTGTACGACAATGCCGCCGCCAGTACAAAGCTGGGCGTGGGCGCATTGACGTCGTCGGTGGTGGCGACGAGCTTACCGGCCGCTTGCGTGACCAGCCAGGCGACTTCGCGCTGACAACGAACGGCCTTGCGCGTCACCGGCTTGATCGATCCGGCGGAGACGCTTCCCTTGGGTTGATTGGCGGCAGGCATGGGCCCTCCCAACAAATAGCCCGTTTAGCAGGCAAAAATGACACGTGCCACACCAGTATAGCGAGTGGGGAAGGGCTAGGGCGAAGCACGGCGGAGGGTGAATGATGCGATGGCGTGGCGCTGCGGTCGCAAGGCTTAAGGGGGACTTATGACTGCGCGGGAGAGAGATCAAATAAGGTAAACGATGTTCACATAGCACCACATATAGCCCGAGGTAGACCTATGAATCTGCCGGAATGTAGGCTGCCGAAAACTCATAAGGAAATCGTAAGAATTATGGTATTCTCAATTCCATGTCTAAAGGATGGGCAAGCAACATCCAACACGAAAGCGCGGGCTCCCCTTCCGGGCTTCTCGAGGGTCATCTGGGATGAATGGGGAAAGAAAGGGGTCCGCATGGATACCAAGGCATTAAAGAAGCAGATGGGTGCCGCCATCGCCATGGTCCTCGTGGCAGCCGTAGCCCTCGGCTCCGCCACCTTCGCATGGTTTGTGAGCAACAACACGGTTAAGGCGACGACGAGCAAGATTAGCGCTCAGTCCAACGCGCCGTTCCTGAAGATTGACAAGACGGCTATTAGTGAAAACTCCACCACTTCCATCTCCTATGCAGAGGATGCCGATGTGAAGCTTTACCCCGCTCAGGTTGTAAAGAACACTGACAAAGCACCTTTGTTTAAGTCTGCCTATGCAAGCGCGGCGACCGCTACGACTGAGTTGACCAATTCGCGTTATGACGTTGGAGACGCCTCGGCTGCTGTTGCGGGTGAGTTTGCAATTAAGAAGAGCTTTAAGATCGGTACGGCAGACGCCAAAGCGGGATCTTTTAAGAATCTGAAAGTATCTGGTGTTGAGCTGACTTCCAAGGGCACCGATGGCCTGGAGGACGCCCTTTCCATCCTGGTCGTTTGCGGTGATAACTGGGCTGTTTATAAGAAGAGTGCAGGCGGTACGGTGCTTACCGAGTACAAGGATAAGGTGTCTGCTGCTGGCAACAATACGGATGGCATCCTTGCCGGTACGATTGCAGCCAATGACTCTGTTGATGTAGACGTGTACGTTTTTTACGACGGTTCCGAAACGAACGTGTTTACGAATAACCTTGACAAGCTGACCGCTATTGGTGCGACTGTCACTTTTACCGCGACGCCTGTTAACACTCAGAATCAGGAAGTAAACGCTCCCAACGAAGCCAAGTAGTCCAATTAATTCCTAAATGGTATTTGGGACAAGCGGGCGCCCGGCTTATGCGCCGGGTGCCCGTTTTGTTTTTGAAAGGAGGATCACGTGCAATCGTCTAAAAGCCTTAAAACACAACTTGTTGCGGCCGCCGTTAGCGTGGTCCTCTCTGCATTTGCTCTGTCGGCAGCGACCTATGCGTGGTATGTTGCGAACACAAAGGTTTCCGCAACCACGTCAACCATCAGCGCGACGACCAATGGTTTCATTCTTCAGATCGACGAACTCAGTAAGGGCGCCCAGCACGGTGGCGAGCAGAAGTCGCTCGAAGCCCAGACTACGGGCGCTACGCTCAGCCCGTCTTCGACTGACGACCTTAAAAACTGGTACGTTTGCAACGGCTGGAACAACCAGGGTCTGGTAACCGACTATTCAACGCCCAATTTCTCAACGACTGCTAAGGCTTTGCCGGGCGAGTATGAGGTTGCTGGCAAGAAGTACAACGCTTTCATTAAAAGCGACTACATCGTCTACACCATTACCGATACTGGCACGGCTGACGTTTACCTTGACGCGTCTGACGGTGAGCCCGTAACGATTGAGCCCGTGGGCGGCGAGGCGTCGGAGACCATGGTTGGTTCTCTGCGCGTTGCGATTACCACGCAGGAGATTGGGTCTGACGGCAAGTCGTGTGTCGGCGAAGAAAAACTGCGCGTTGTATATGCCATGTGCGATGAGACGGGCAAGGGTAACGATGCAAGCGCTATTGATGGCTGGACGAGCATCCAAAACAAGAATGGCACTCCGACGCTCGCGAAAGCAACCTATCCCCATATCTTTAAAGGCGGCACGGACGGATGGGTTGCTACTAAGGGTGACAGCGGCGATTACTCGGTTGCTAAGGGCACCGAACCGATTGCTAGGGGCGTTGGCTACAACGGCGTTGCGGTGCGTGTCTATATCTGGATGGAAGGCACCGATGCGGATTGCGTTAACGGTAAGTCCATCGAGAACAGCCCGACGACCTATAACGTCAGCGTCAAACTCGCCGGTGTCGCAATGTCGTAATGCCGACGTTCGCTAATATGCAGACTGGCAAGGGCCCACTTCGAAGGAAGTGGGCCCTTTTTCGTTTGGCGGTATCACTGCATCGGCCATAAGGTGAGGAACTGTTCTTCCTGGTGGTTCCTTATGGACGGCATCGCTTCTAATGTTCCGCTGGTTGCTCGGCCGAGTTTCGACCGCGCTTGCAGCTTTGTGCCGTCCGAATATGTCCGGGCCTGGGAGTGGTTCTTGCGCGAGGAACAGCGTGGCGACCTGTGGGACAAGCTTCCGTATCGCACCAATGTTGATGGTCCTCATTATCCCTTTCGTCTGACGATTGATTCCGAGCTCTTTCCAGTGTCACGCGATTCGGGCATCTTTTGGCCTGGTCGCGGGCGCGTTAAGCATCCGCGCGAGAAGACCTTTGCGCTCTCGGTGCACAATTCCAAGCGCGGCGCCTACCCCGATGTTCCGCCGCTCTATCTTGAGGATGGCACGTGGGTGCTCAAGTACTCGTCGCAAAGCGCATCGGTCGAAAACTGGCGCGACCAGGACTACAACCAAAAGATGATCAACTGTATGGAGTGCGGCGTTCCTGTCGGCGTGTTCTTTGCGACCAACGCCGGATACAAGGTACTTGGTCTCGCATTCGTCGAACGCTACGAGCCCGAGAACAGTTGGTTTGTGCTGCACGGCCCTGTTCACAAGGGCGGACCTGACGCTCGCTTCTTCCCCGATATGAGCTATATGAAGGATGCTCCTGTTGCTGCGGAGTTCTCTGGCGCTCCGGTGAACGATGATGAAAGGGTCCGCTACGCGTTGCGTCGCGAGCGAATCGGCCAGCAGCGTTTTCGCAATCAGCTCTTTGAGGCCTATACCGGTCGATGTGCTATCTCTGGCTGCAACGTTGACGAAGCGCTCGAAGCCGCGCATATCGAGAACTACTCGGGTCCCAAGTCACAGGTTGTCAGCAACGGTATCCTACTGCGTCGCGACCTGTACTCGCTGTTCGATGCCCATCTGATTTCGTTTGAGTTGGTGCGCGGCGACTATCAACTTTGCGGGTCGTACCTTCTGCAGCATACGGACTATGCGACATTTGCGGGCTCGGTATTGCGCGAGCCGGATGAACATCGCCTGCGCCCCAATGCCCGATTCCTCGAAGCCCACCGCGCCGAGTTCGATTTCTCGGAATCGCGACGTCGGGCGGAAGCCGTTGCGTCGTATTAGTCAGATACGGCCCGTCGCAACCCAATCATGTCGATTGATCGGATCGCGCCGCGCCGCATCGAGTGCTGCGCGATCCTGCCATTCTCTCCTCAACAGTTAAAACGGGAAAGGGGAGACCATGGGATGGCGAAGCGATATCGCACGAGGCGTGTACGGAAATCTGCCGCGAGCGCTAATGGACCGGAGACTGTTCCCGCTCGTTGAGGCCACCTGCAGCCAAATCTGTGTGCCGTGCCCAAGCTGCGGTGCAGACCTCCCATGCCTAGACATCAGCTTCATCGACACCCGCGACAAACACGCTATCGACCCGCGGGCTCGAACGGGCCTGCGTCTCCCGGTCTATCCTCAGCAATGCCCAACCTGCGGATGTGCCATTACCTATGACGAGACGGAGCCGTAGCTTCGAAGATCGAATTACCCATTAAACAAACCCAGTGCCCCGAATCACCGCCCTACGCCCGCAACGCTCCAATGGGGAACACGTAGACGTCGTGCTCGGCGTCGTAGCGGCAGAAGGGCGAGGTCGCGGTGATGACGGCGCAGAACTCCGGCTGGGGGTTGCGCGCGGCAGGGTTCAGAGCGACCTTGCGGCGCAGGCGCTCGATGTTGCGGATTCCGTCGCTAACCTTGGATTCGCCGAGCTTGATTTCTATCGCTGCCCAGCGGCCATCGTTCAACTCGATAATGGCATCAACTTCAAGCCCGTCGGAGTCGCCATAGTAGTGGAGCGAGCCCGGATGCGAGCCGGGCAGGCACGAGGTGTAGACGCTCAGATCGTGAATGCACAGAGACTCAAAGAGCAGGCCAAAAGTCTGACCGTCCGCAAGCAGCCTTTTGGGATTCATTCCAAGCGCGGCTGCGGGAATGGAGGGGTCGGCGAAATAGCGCTTTGGCTTGGTGCGCAGGCGGGACTTTGCGCGGACGGGTGCATCCCAACCGGGCAGATTTACAATCGCATACATGCTCTCCAGCATGTCGAGGTAAAACGCCACGGTCGAAGTTGCCGGCTGGGCGTCACTGTCGCCCAACGAGGCGTCTGCCGCGATGGTGTTGAGCGTGGCAGAGGTCGCAACGTTGCGCGCGAGCGAGGACACAATGTGCCGTGCCGTAGACCCCACGCCTCCTTTTTGCGGAACGCTGACTTCGTACATGGCATCGAGATACTGGTTGACGACCTCTGCGGCCATCTGAGGGCTCGCCCCGACAAGCGCCGGCCATCCTCCGCAGCAAATTGCGTCGGCCAGCATGGGGAGCGAGCCTGTATAGGCCGAAGGTTCGAATGATCCTTCGAATAGGTTTTGCAGCGAAACGGATCCCGTTGAAAGCCCTCGTTCCCAAAGCGTCATGGTGCTCATGTCGAGACGGGCTATGCGACCGGCGCCGCTGTGAGTGACAGAGTCTTTTGCCGGCGTTGACGACCCGGTGAGGATAAAGAGGCCCTTCTCGCCGCCGGATGCATCTACGGCGCGGCGTGTGGCGTCCCATGTTGCGGGGGCCTCCTGCCACTCATCGATGACGTGCGGCTTATTGCCCTGAAGGGCGAGCGAAGGATCGGCTTCGACCAGCGACTTTACGTTTGGGTCGTCAAGATGAACGACGCTCTCACCGAATGCGAGCGCGGTCCATGATTTGCCGCACCACTTTGTGCCCCGAATCTCGACCGCTCCAAAAATCTGGAGCAGGGTTTGCAGTCGTTCGTCCAAAAGGCGAGGACGGTAGGATTTGGGCTGTTCCGAACCATAAGAGATCATGATTTGATAGACCTCACTACCTGCGCATACTCGATTTTCGAGGATAATCATACTCGATTTTCGAGGATTTTCACACTCGATTTTCGAGGAAATCTGGACTCGATTTTCGAGTTTTGCCCTACAGGTAGATCCCCTCGAACAGGCTCTTGTGGAACTGGGTGTGGTGGTCGCGTGCCCAGGTGAAGAGCGCCTGGTCGAAGTCGCCTTTGGTGGCAGGGATGCCATAGACGCCGGCGACTTCCACGCGCACGAACTCCAGCGCGGGCAGCTTGTTGATGGCCGTAAGTGCAAACGGCGACGTGGGCTCCTCGAACAGGTAATGGCTGCCTTGCAGCGCGCCACAGGCGGTGCAGGTGCTGGCGAGCGATACGGTTTTGGTGGTGCGCGACGTTACGGGTTTGTAGCCGCAGCGCTCGCGCAGGTAGTCGCGGATCTCGGCCGGCACGCAGCCCAGCGCGGAGACGATGGCTATGGCGTTGGCGCGGGCGGTGTCGATTGCGATGTGGCCAGCGTCGTCCATGGAGGGCGCTGCGCTGGGCGCAGCCTTGCTGCCCGAGTCCTCGGCCGCCCAATACGGAATGCCAAAGGCCGCGGCCGTCGTCTGCTCGTGACACTTCCAACATTCGCGCTTGCCCAGCACCAGGTAGATGTAGGGCGCGCTGGGGTCGGAGCGATCCACGCCGGGCAGCCACGCGGCAAAGGGCTCGGGGTTGACGCCATCGGGCACGTACCAGATCTTCTTGACCCGGTCCCACTTGGCGCCCAGGGCCTTGGCCTCGTCTTTGTGCGAAAAGGGAACATCGAGCTCGGTGCGCATGGCGGCTCCTTTGTGTGGCTTGCGGTGCATGTGCTCCAAGGATACCCCAGCGGCGGGTGTGTGGTCGCTAAACGAGCGCTTCGACCGCCCGAGAAGTCGCGGAGCATTTTGGCGGGGGCGTGCCGTCAAGCAAATGGGCAAGTGCATGGTCAGCTTTTGGTCAGTTGAGCGGCAACCTTGCCAAAAGCTTGACGGATTTGCATTTAGACGTCGACGAATGAGCAGTTTGGACGCGCCGCGGCAAAAAACCGCCGGTTGTTTGTCGAAAACTCGCCAGGGTCGCGAGCCGCCGCCGACGCGCGTGCTATCTTCGCGCCATGGGGCACTTTATCGTTTCACATAACGCTGCGCTGGCGCTCTTGGCACACATCCCGAACCCGCGCTTTGGGGATTCGGAACCAGAGGTCGTGTCGATTGCGGACGCCTGCGCGCTCTGCGACCAGGAGGCGCAGGAGTTTATCGGTCGCTACGACCTGGGGATCGAAACGCTGGATTTGTTGGTGCCGTCGCGAGCCGACCGTCGGCGGAGCAAGCATGTTAAGACGCACCTGTGCACCAACGAGCTCCCAGCAGGTTCGTTTATCTCGCTGGGCCACTGGAGAGGCGACCTGGATGCGTACGTATGCTCTCCCGAGCTGGCGTTTTTGCAGGCCGCGCACGATGACGATGCAGCGGCGGCCATCTATGCCGGTTATGCCATGACATCGGACTATCGGCTGGATAACCTTGCTCCCGGTGGGGTAACAAGCAGGGATGCGGGCATGCGCGATGGCAGGCTCACGACCAAGGAGCTCATCGCGGCGTATATCGAGAAGTCCCCCAAGGTGAGAGATCTTGCGAAGGCAAAGGCGCTCCTTGCATATGTGATCGAGGGGTCGCGCTCTCCGAGGGAATCGGGGCTGTGCATGTTTATGTCGCTGCCTACGCGCTACGGCGGGTATGCATTGGGCAAGGCCGAGCTCAACAAGAAGGTCTTCATCCGCGATGGATACAACGATGGGCGCAATCGCAGGCTTCGCGTGTTGGAACGCACGCCCGACATAACGCTTACGGCTAAAGTCGAGGTGGGCATGGATAAAGTAAAGGCCGGGCTGCTGCCAGAGGTACTGACCGCGATGGTCGATTACGACAGCGATGCCATCCACGACGGAAGCGAGAAGATCCACAAGGATGCCGAGCGCCGCAACGAGTTACAGCTGCTGAGCGGCGTGGCGTACTTTACCGTGACGACTGACCAGGCAAATGACTACGACAAGCTCGTTCGGCTGTGCGAACGCATCCGGCGGAAGCTGCATCGGAATAAGCGACCCATTTTTAACAAGCCCATGAGCGAGGAACAGCGATATTTTGCCCTCAAGCGCGTCGAAACGAAGCGTTTTAAGCTTTGGCAAACGGTTATCGAGGCGCGTCAACATTGGTAGGGGCGGTTGCTAGGGGTGGGGCCAGGGGCCTTATTTTCAGGTCTAATACTTTTCCCGAGAAGTGAACGAGTCAAAACGGACCCCCGAAACATCGACACTTTTGGTGGCTTATTTCCTGCGGTTTTGTCATTGGAATCCTGCGGTTTTTGCTTCGAAAAGTGTGGATGCTTCGGTGGCCCAAATAAGCTCGTTCACTTCTCGGGAAAAGTATTAGACCTGATTATGGGAAGGCTATCTGGATGTGGCCACGAGGCTTGTGAAGGCCAGATTGGGGCGGTCACCAAGGCTGTTTGGGTGGCTTTGGGCCTAATCGGGGTGATCGCTGGGGCTACTTGGCGATTTTAGGCGCGGCTGGGATGGTTATTGGAGCTGTCGAAGCGGCTTTGGGTGCCGCGGCGCCCTTTTGGCTTGGCGGCGTAAAACAAAACAGCTCAGAGGCGAAGCCTCTGAGCTGCGAACATTTGGTGGGCGTTAGAAGATTTGGAACTTCTGACCTCTTCCGTGTCGGGAAGCGCTCTCCCCCTGAGCTAAACGCCCGATCAAGGGGTGCGCGAGTGCGCAGGGGAAATAATATAACGGAGCTCCCGCCCAGTGGCAAGAACTATTTTTTTAAAAAGGCGGCGATTTGCGACCCTATCCGCCCCGATGTAGCGCGAACAGCACGCGGAAAGTCGCGTTTGTA